>Ga0209186_1000137_pt1 | contig 61749 bp, 49 predicted proteins | sample SidtaG_FD_187426 | JGI IMG/M metagenome (GOLD analysis project Ga0209186, IMG submission 187426) | Marine algal microbial communities from Sidmouth, United Kingdom - Sidmouth_Male2 metaG (SPAdes) (version 2) | ecosystem: Host-associated > Algae > Red algae > Unclassified | place: Sidmouth... | reverse complement strand
CAAAATATAAGCATAATTGTATGATATTTGCATCATTATTGTGATTTCCAAATTAATTCACCATTGAAGTTCAGTACTCTGTTTTTAGGCTCATACCCTGGTGTAGTAGGGTTTATAAATCCGTCTTTTTTGGTGTCAGTACGAATCATTGTAGTATAAATTGTATATCCAAATGGAGAAACAAGAATTGAAGGATTACCTCCCGACCTAATAATTGCGGCATAATCCTTAAGATTCACAAAACCAGTGAAATCCCGTGTTGGATCAGATGGTTTTCCTAGTCTACTTGGTATCCAATCATCTTGATTATCTGAAGAAGCATATAAATGCGAATGTCCCCAGCCAATGACAACTATTGGGTTATTAGCCATAAAGTTATTTGCAGCAGACTTTGCCTTGCTGGCATTAAATTCATCCTTTTTTCGTCCCTCCAATTTATCAGAAATGTTATAAACTTGTAATTCTCTATTAGCCATTGTATAACCAAACACAAATAAATTTTCTAATCCTTCCGAATTTGAGGCTGACAATACTCCAGCTAATTGTTTCCTTGTACTCGGACCAATAAAGAACGATGATTCTTCTCTAACTTGATCAGCTAAACCATCAATAGCACTTTGTTCTGCAGTACCAAAATCTAAATTATGTGAAAAATTCTCACTATTAATAAAATGGTCTTGATTGTCATATGAATCAGGAATAGTTTCCATAAGTTCTCCTATTTCATTGTAAACTCTAGTAGTATCTCCAAAAGGATCCATGTACATAATTGGATTGTTTCCAATCATTGCATAAGGTGATTCAAATTCTCGAGTCTTAGGATCTATACTCCACCATCTAGCAATACGAGTGTCTTGCTCTCTAAAAAAGGTTGTATTGTGTCCATTGTTTATTTCTGGTACTTTTTCAGTTCCATTAAAGCCAAATCGGTAATCGCCACTATTGAATTTACGTCCCGGCATAGACCAACCAAACGGATAGTAGTCATTTGCACTCAACACATTGGCTGTATAGTAATCCGCTTCGTTATCTCCGTCAGTATCAACACCTTGTTTCTTATCACTTACCGTCACTAACACGTTCCCTAAATGATTTGATAACTCAAGTATAAAAACCCTACAGCATCCCTTTCAACTGATCTTCTACAGCCTTAATGTTTGGGTTGATTGCGGCGATTTTACCTTCTTTATCGATAAGGAAGGTCTTAGGAATACTGCTTACACCATACTCCTTGGCTGGTTTACATTGCCATCCTGCGAGATCGCTTACGTGGTAGGGCCATGACAACTTATCATCTACAATTGCTTTCTCCCATCTGTCTTTTTGAGTCTTCTTGTCAAGTGATACGCTGTAGACCGTAAATCCTTTACTTTTATACTTGTCGTAGAGTGCTACGATTTGTGGATTTTTGTAGCGGCAAGGACGACACCAACTGGCCCAGAAATCAAGCAAAACGACTTTGCCTTTTAGACTAGATAGTGAATAATTTTTGCCAGCTGGAGAAGCTAAATCAATATCAGGAGCCAATTCTCCGACCTTGATTTTTTGGGCTTTAGCCATTTGCTGAAACTGACCTAAAATCTGCTGGTAGTCCTTCGTATATTGGCTATTCGGCATTGTTGCCATCATCTTTTGGTGAATCTTCATACATTGATTCAATCGCTTGCCTGGATTTGGGTTAATGACTGAAGCATACATGGCTCCAAGTGGATATTTTGCAGTACTTAAGTAATTGTCAATCTGAGCATCATTCCAAGTACGTTTAATGACATTTTTGATCATTTCATTAAACTCTAAAGCAGCTGGACTACCTGTGATTGCTACTGTATTGTTTTTCAAATCATCTACAGATCCTTTAAGTTCAACAAGTTGATCATCTTTTGATACCAAAAGGAATGACTGGACACTTCCAACTCTTACTCTAAAAATTCGATCTTGCTTATCCATCGTTTTTAAAACAAAATTCCCGGATCCATCAATATCTGTTTTGTCTAAGATAACAGGCTGATTGCTACTCATCACTATCTGATCGAGATATGCTTTCAGATTTTCCGCACCAGTAATATGTCCCTTGATTACTGTACCTGGGTGATCTGTATAAGATTCTCCGCCACACCCTGCAAACAAGATGATGGACAAAGCAATTAGTAAGATATATTTTATATTCTTCATTATCTGTAAATTTTAAGATTGTAAATATACGCACTACACTTAATTATCTAAAGGAAACAATCGTTTCTTTTTTTGCAAATCGCCTAAAAATAGTGTATTTAGCCGAAGCTTCAGTTTCATTATAATGATAAAATGTACTATCTATTCTTCTCCTAATTCCTTTTCGATACTTGTGGAATATAGATTTTTCCAGTTCTCAATCGGTCCATAATTGATAGCATCAATCATAATAATACCACTAGTAGTAACACCTAATTTAGTATAAAGTTGATTGAGAGCGTCTAATTGGTTCATTAATTTAGACTCTTGATCCTTGTTTACCGTTATGATAGCTCTACTTTGGCTTTCGCCGAATAAAATGCCGTCCTTTCTTCCTTTTCTAGGTAATTGAACACTAAAGCCAAGATTATTTGGAAAACTACTTTCAATCAATGTAATAAATAAACCGCCTTCGCTAATATCATGAGCAGATAACACTAATTTATCACTAATTATTTGCTTTAACACCTCCTGAAATTGGTATTCCTCCTCCAATTCAAACTCAGGAATGGGACTTGTGTTAATCCCGTGCACCGTCCTGATATATTCCGACCCGGAAACCGTATCACAGTCCGCCCGTCCAATAAGATAAATCGAATGCCCTGCCTCCTTAAAGTCCAACGTCATGTGATCATCAACGGAGTCCAAAAGCCCTAGCATTCCGATAGTTGGAGTAGGAAATACAGGTTCCGCCTTGTCTTTTAGAACAGTTTGATTGTAAAAACTGACATTACCACCAGTTACTGGAGTATCAAATTTCCGGCAAGCTTCTCCCATTCCTTTAATAGCATTCACAAACTGCCAATAGACTTCTGGATTATAAGGATTTCCAAAATTCAGACAATTAGTAATGGCTACTGGTTTCCCGCCTGAGCAGACAATATTCCTAGCGGCTTCCGCTACAGCGATCATTGTTCCTTTGTAGGGATCAGCGTACACATAAGCAGAATTACAGTCTGTAGTAACCGCCAATGCCTTGTCAGAACCCTTTATTCGTACTATAGCGGCATCAGAAGGCGCATTTGTAGTTACTGTATTAGTTCGAACCATAGAATCATATTGCTCATAGACCCAGCGCTTAGATGCGATATTAGGCGATGCTACCAGTTTTCTTGCGATTGCCTTAAGATCAGTAGGTTCTGGGATATCACTTTCCTTAAAAGCATTGAGTTGGTTCAAGTAAGTCGGTGCTGTATATTCTCTATCGTAAACAGGAGCGCCGCCTCCGAGCACCAATGGCTCAGCAGGAACATCCGCTACCAATTCACCATTCAAGTAATATTCAATTCGTTTCGTGTCTGTCACCTCACCGATGATAGCGCATTCCAGATCCCATTTGTCAAAGACGACTTCCAGTTCTGACTCTCTGCCTTTTTCGCACACAATCAACATCCGTTCTTGGCTTTCAGACAATAGAATTTCGAAAGGTTGCATATTGGCTTGACGAGTAGGTACCTTATCCAGATGGATGATCATCCCAGCTTCTCCCTTCGCACTCATCTCTGAAGTAGAGCAAGTGATACCTGCAGCGCCCATATCTTGCATGCCGACAATCGCTCCAGTCTTTATGGCTTCTAGTGTCGCCTCTAGCAACAATTTCTCTTGAAATGGGTCTCCAACCTGCACAGCGGGTAAATCTTCTTGAGAGTCTTCCGTTAAATCAGCAGAAGCGAAGGTAGCACCGTGTATACCGTCTTTTCCAGTTGCGGAGCCAACAATAAATATTGGATTACCGGTTCCACAAGAGATTGCAGAAACAGTTTCACCAACATTCACAATGCCAACAGACATGGCATTCACAAGTATATTTTGGTTATAACAGTCATTGAAATACACCTCACCGCCAACTGTTGGGACACCAAAGCAATTACCATAGTGACTAATTCCATTCACAACTCCTTTCATTAAGTGTTGGGTGTGCTTAGTTGTGATATCGCCAAACCTTAGGGAATTTAAGGCTGCAATTGGTCGTGCTCCCATTGTAAAAATATCGCGATGAATCCCACCAACGCCTGTCGCTGCTCCTTGAAACGGTTCAATTGCGGAAGGGTGGTTGTGTGACTCAATTTTGAATGCACAGGCCAGTCCATCTCCTATATCCACAAGACCGGCATTTTCCTCGCCTGCACCGACTAGCAACTTATTGCCGTCTCGAGGTAAGGTTTTAAGCCACTTAATACTGTTTTTGTAGGAGCAGTGTTCTGACCACATTACAGAAAAAATACTTAGTTCTGTAAAATTAGGGGTTCTTCCCAATATGGTTTTGATGGAATCATACTCTGATTCGAGAAGGCCTAAATCCTTGGCCATTTTTAATGTAGCAAGTGAATTGGTGATCTGCATGACTTATCTACTGTTTTATTTGGCCCAAAGATAAGAGAATGCAACTAAGGAAGGAATGGTTCAACCCTAAATTGTGGATAAGTGTTGATAATTTTTTCCAAAAAAAGGGGGTTAGACATTTTGGCAATAGACTAACCCCAAGAAAACCCTATGACATCAGAGTTTATTTTGTATTGCCAAAGTTCGTGATATTTTTGTTACAAATCCACTAGCTTAAGTAAATTTAGCACGTTTTAACTTTTTTTTAACAAATTTATTTAATTAAAATGTTTTCTATTGAAAATTTTATAATCGATTGAAATACAAATATTAATACCTTTGTTAGAATAAATTCAAATGTAATATCAGCTCATTTTAAGGATTTATCTAATATTCCAGGATGTAATATAGTAGGAGGGTAATTCATTTGAATACTTTACAATGACAATAAACACTATTACTCCTCTTCGTCCATTTTCTTTAATTTATCAAAGATATATTCCAGACCATTTGACTTGATTTCAAGCACATTGGCCATATATTCTCCTAGTTTTCCTTTAGAAAATTCCTTATGTTTAAACCAAATTAGATAATCTTCTGGCAAGTCACAAAGTAGTTTTCCTTTGTGTTTACCAAAGGGCATTCTCATTCTGACAAGTATCAATAACATTTTTTTATCTGGTCCCATATGGAAATTTGTTTCGCGAAAATAAAAAATAGTTTATACATTGTATCTATAAATGCACTATTATGAAATCTGAAAAGAACGCTTATATACTTGGAACCGATACGGAGGAATTGCATCGGCTTGGGTTACAACATCAGGTCTGGGCCGCTGAAGCTCGAAAAGGATGGGAGATTGCTGAGTTCAGTAGTGGGCAACATCTCCTTGATTTAGGTTGTGGACCAGGTTATTGTAGTATGGAATTGGCCTATATGGTTGGTAAAAAGGGATCAGTACTCGCCATTGATAAGTCCAAACAGTATCTCGATTTTTTGGCGACTCAAGCAAAACATCATGACTTGAATATCACCATTCAACAAGCGGAATTTGACACTACGGAGTTGGTACCTAACTCTCTTGATGGTGTATATCACCGTTGGGCATTGGCTTGGATGTCAGATCCTCAAGCAGCCTTGGAAAAGATATCAGCCGCTATGGTGCCTGGTGCGGCTATTGTCGGTCATGAATATTACGATTGGAGTACCTTCCAAACAGAACCTGAACTGCCTGGAGTAAATAAGGGTATAAAGAGCATCTATAAACGATTTGCAGATTCTGATTTCGAAATTGATATCGGCCGATACTTACCAAGATTATACGCAGATGCTGGTCTAGAAGTCATTAGCGTCCGTCCTATGGCTAAAATTGGATTGCCTGGTGATTTGGTCTGGCAATGGCCAAAGTCTTTTCTTGAACTCTTTTTGACTAAGCAAACTGGTTTTATGTCTCAATCTGAGATAGATATTGCAATCTTAGAACTGCATGAGTTAGAAGCACTTCCAGGAGCGTCTATTCTTTGTCCTACAATGACAGAGGTAGTTGCAGTAAAAGTATGATTTAATTAATGTTTAATGATTAGTGTTTAATGTTTAATGAATATCATTGCTTAAAGCAATTCCTAGTAAAATTAATGTTTAATGATTAGTGTTTAATGTTTAATGAACGTCATTGCTTAAAGCAATTCCTAGTAAAATTAATGTTTAATGATTAGTGTTTAATGTTTAATGAACGTCATTGCTTAAAGCAATTCCTAGTAAAATTAATGTTTAATGTTTAGTGTTTAATGTTTAATGAACGTCATTGCTTAAAGCAATTCTTAGGGTAAATATTGTTTAATTAAATGTTTTCTTTTGTGCCTGCCTTCCGTTGTGCAGTAGGCAGGTCCTATGTGGTTCAAAATTTAACACATAGGCACATAGAGTCAGTTACTGCTTACCAAATTGATTAGGAATAGCATACTATATTTTCCATTTGCCTTATGTAGTTCAAAAAATTACCACATAGGCACATAGAGTCAGTTACTCTTTTTCAAATTGATTACGAATAGCATAATATTTTTCTATATGCCTGCCTTCCGTTGTGCAGCAGGCAGGAATTAATGTGCCCGAACCCTAAAACCCAATCCCTAACCCCAAATTAGCTTTACTTGGTGGGCTAGGGGGAGTAGGTGTTGTTTGAACTATTAGGATTGCGTTTGCCTAGTGTTTTGCCCAAATAGAGAGTGCCGGAGCACCCGACGCGGAGTTTGGTGGAAGAGCCTTGCAGGAAGGAATCACCAAACGTAGGGAAGCCCCATAAAAATCTTGTTTATCTATTAGTACATTAAACACTAATCATTAAACACTAATAAAATTATTTATAGCTATTGAAGAAACTGCGCCATTTCATTTTGAGGACACCAAAAACAGCCTCCTTGACAATGCCGCCGCTCATTTTGGACGTACCTTCAATACGATCTACAAAAGTAATTGGGACTTCTTTGATTTTGAAACCTAGGGAACGTGTTGCGAACTTCATCTCTATCTGAAAAGCATAACCGATGAATTTTATTTTGTCGAGATCTATCGTTTCCAGTACTTTACGAGAATAACAAACAAAGCCAGCAGTAGGATCTTTGATTGGCATCCAGGTTATCATTCGCGTGTAAATCGAAGCACCATAAGAAATGAAAATACGGTCAAATGGCCAGTTTTCAACCTTTCCCCCCTTGGTGTACCGAGAGCCAACAGCCATATCGACATTAGGCTGACTGCAAGCATCATAAAGGCGTAATAAGTCTTTCGGATTGTGAGAAAAATCAGCATCCATCTCAAAAATGTACTGATATCCCAATTTAAGACCATACCGAAATCCTAAAATATAAGCAGTACCGAGACCTAATTTCCCACTACGTTCTTGTAAATGCAAAGTTTTTGGAAACTTGACCTGTAGCTCCTTGACGATATTAGCAGTCCCATCAGGGGAACCATCATCTACTATGAGAATATCAAACGCGCGATCAAGTGAAAAGATGGCGTGAATGATCTTTGAAACATTCTCTTTCTCGTTGTATGTCGGTACTATAACCAGGCTATCCGTCAATTCCATTGTATTTAGAAGCGCAAATATAATTCAATTTTATCTAAATTGCTTGAAGTTGTGATGGAATCACTCATTTTTTAGAGGAATCAGTGATTGTTTCGGTTAAAGTAGGGAGATCCATCCCATTAAACTTACCCGAAGTCATCAGTAATAAGTTGGTCCGATCCCAGTTTTTTGCCATCAAATAAGCAAAAAGCTTGTCCTTGTCAGTAAATACCTTGCAATTTCGATGATTAAAAGCCTTCAGAACCTCCTCAGTATCGATATACGGAAGCTTTTTCATTTTTAGGGTGTGAGGACTGTAAAACACAATTGCCTCATCTGCAGGCGCCATAGTGTCCTCATAGTGGCCAAGAAAATCTTTGTTCAAACTACTAAACGTGTGTAGTTCAAAGCAAGCCATCAGTGATCGTTCCTTATATTGGTGCTTGAAAGCCTTGATTGTTGCTGCTACCTTGGAAGGCGCATGTGCAAAGTCCAAATAAACAGCTGACTGATCAGATTCTCCTAAGCGTTGTAAGCGTTTTGCCGCACCTTCAAAATCCTTAACCGCTTCGTAGAACTGTTGACTTGTGATGCCAATCTCCTTGCATAAGAGTCTTGCTGCCTCTAGGTTTTGAAGATTGTGTTCCCCAAATATTTTCAAAGGAATGCGTTTCGCTCCATCATGTAATATGGTTTGATTGTTGACCACTTCACAAGCAGCAGTGTCATAAGCCGTTTTCCGAATGTTATTGGTAGATTGCTCAGCCAATTCCTTCAACACTGCGTCCCCTTGATAATAGATGAGGGAACCATCGTCCTCAATCATTTCAATGTATTGACGGAACTGATCGACATAATTCTCAAAGGTTGGAAATACATTGATGTGATCCCACGCAATCCCAGTAATAATAGTGACATGTGGCTTGTAAAAGTGGATTTTCGGCACCCGTTCGATAGGTGAACTGAGGTATTCATCACCTTCCAATACAATGATTGGGGCATCCGTCAACCGAACCATGGTATCATACCCTTTTAGCTGGGCTCCAACTAGATAATCGGTGTTGATATTGAGTTTTGCCAATACATGCAGAATCATAGCAGTTGTTGAGGTTTTCCCATGACTACCAGCAACAACCAACCGTTTTTTGTGGACAGATTCCTTGTAAACATATTCCGGATAAGAGTAAACAGGGATTTTTAGTTCCTGTGCGCGTAGCAACTCTGGATTGTCGATTCGGGCATGCATGCCTAGTATCACAGCATCTAGTTGGTCAGAAATTCGATCTGGATTCCAGCCAATTTCTCTAGGCAAAAGTCCCTTAGCTTCAAGGCGGGAACGTGCAGGATCGTATATCTCATCATCTGAACCAGTGACCTCATGTCCGAGTTCTTGCAAGGCAAGTGCCATATTGTGCATCGCACTGCCACCAACAGCGATCAAGTGTATTTTCATCAATCAATGTATTTGATGTAAATAAAAGCAATTATTTTTAAAGTGACCTAGGAAATTTCAAAATTGGATAGATTGCAATAGGAAGATTCAAGTTTTGGGTTTACAACACACCTTGAAATTGAATCTTCAATTGTTTGTTCATCCAGTCATCATCAACAGGTTGTACCAAATTATGAATACCAACACCAATCAACCGAATGCGCATCTCATCGATATAGTTATCTCTTAGCAATTGATCTGCCAATTTGTTGATCTGTTCTGCACTGGTAATGATAAAATTGACAGTTTTACTACGATTCATAATCTCAAAATCACTGTTTTTCAATTTGATTGTCAGTGTTTTACCTTTAGCCCCAGAGCGTTCAATCCGTCCTTCCAGTGTTTTGGATAGTTCTTGCATCGCAAGTTGCATATCGTCCAATTCCGTCAAGTCTTGCTCATAGGTGTTTTCTACACTGATCGACTTACGAATTCTGTTGGGATTCACTGGTCGGTTGTCGATTCCCCTTACAATATTGAAATAAAATCGGCCTTGTTTCCCAAAGAATTTTACCTGTTGTACCAAGTCTAGCTTGCGCAGATCTCCACCCGTTTTAATCCCCATCCGATTCATCTTTTCAGCCGTCACTTTTCCTACGCCAAAGAACTGTTTTACAGATAGTTGTTCTAGAAAGGGTAGGACTTCATCAGGCAATATCGTCTTCATCCCATTCGGTTTATTGATATCGGAGGCTACTTTTGCTAGAAACTTATTGACGGAAACGCCTGCGGATGCTGTCAATCCAGTAACTTCAAAGATCTTAGCACGAATTTGCTGAGCGATAAGCATTGCTGACTGCAACTCTTTCTTATTTTCAGTCACATCAAGGAACGCCTCATCCAGCGACAACGGTTCTACTAAGTCCGTAAATTCATGAAAAATTTCCCGTATCTGAATTGAGACTTCCTTGTAACGGTCAAATCGTGGTTTTACAAAGATCAGGTTCGGGCATTTCCTGGCAGCAATCACACTTGGCATTGCGGATCGCACACCAAAGCGCCGTGCCTCATAACTTGCTGCGGCCACCACGCCCCGTTGCCTAGAACCGCCTACTGCCACTGGTTTCCCTCTGAGCTCAGGTCGGTCAAGTTGCTCGACCGAAGCAAAAAACGCATCCATGTCAATGTGAATGATCTTACGCATAGCGATTAAAGGTACAGCTTTGTTGATAAATATTAGGTGATTCCTGTTCTGTTGTTTAGAATTTAGGGAATAATTTGGGGGCCTGCTTCATTTCATTCCGCACCGGTTGCTCCAGCACTCTCACCGCTCCAAGCACAAGGCACAACGCTGCGGTGTTCAAACAACACTTCCGCCACCTGGCCCGCATGTAAAATCTATTAGTCTTGCGAAGGAAGAAAATCCATTTACAGTGCCTTGATTCCTGCTACAAAATCAGCCTTACCGCCATAAGACGGGTGTCGGATGTGCTGATGCTTAACGCCGATTATTCCTAGTGCTTTTGCTGCAGAATGTCCTACTGCAACCACATGTTTCGGTTTGAATATTTGGATGATTCTCTTTAAGAAATAGCGACCTTCTTGTAGCTCTTTATTATTGGGTTTACGGTTAGAGTCCCGTTTGTTGATATGATGTGGATGAAACGGATAGGCATTCCAACACACTGCTTCAATCTCTTGGTTCCAGAGTGTCTCCCAAACTATTGTCGCTGAGCTTTCCGACATCGGTTTATCTGTTGGTCTGATCAACTGATAGCCGGCTGATTTGCCGAACGGTGGCCGCTCTTCAATCAATACTCGTTCACTGCTAAATGGAACACCGGTGAGCTTACAACCTCGGTAACCAGGAGCTTCTCCCACGAGTAGTATTTGAGGCTGGCGTTCAACCATCTGATTCAAGTATAGTCTCAAGTTACTACGTTTCTTGAAGTAATTATCTTGCGATTTATTATAAAAATTATCAACTGTAGAGGTAACTTGAACCTTTCCTAACTGCTGTACAAATCGATTGATCATAACTAGTGATTAGTGTTTAGTGATTAGTGTTTAATTATTTACGTGCGGATCATAACTAATGATTAATGTTTAATTATTTACGTGCGGATCATAACTAGTGATTAGTGTTTAGTGATTAATGTTTAATTATTTACGTAGGGATCATAACTAATGATTAATGTTTAGTGATTAATGTTTAATTATTTACATAGGGATTTTAAAACGCTGTTTTCGTAATAAATCATTAACAATAAAAAACAATGATCTTGATAGGTTAAAGAATTATTCACTATTCATTAGCTAGGTTAATGTGCGTAATTAATCACTAAACACTAAACATTAAACACTAATTAATTAACTTTGCAGAAATTATTAAACGATATAAATGATTACAATTATTTCAGGTACCAATCGAAAAAACAGTGTTACTTTAAAAGTAGCCTCCCAATATGCAGAATTATTAAATACTCTTGGAGAAACCACCCAACTACTTAGTCTAGAAATGCTAGAAGGCCATTTAGTTCATTCTAATATGTATTCACCAGACGAGAAGGAAATGCTATCTGAATCTCAAGAAAAGTATCTTATTAATGTAGATAAGGTTGTGATTCTCGCTCCAGAATACAACGGAGGAATCCCTGGAATATTAAAGCTATATATCGATGCTTGTTCTGTTTATAAGCAAAAAGAAACTTTTGAAGGGAAAAAAGTAGCTTTAGTAGGAATTGCAAGTGGAAGAGCAGGAAATTTGAGAGGTATTGATTACTTGTCGAATATTTTGAATCACTTAAAGGTTATTGTATTACCCAATAAGCTGCCTATTTCTTCGATTACTACACTTATGGAAAATGATAAAATAGCAAATGAACAAACCCTTGAAGTCATAAAAAAACAAGCTCAGGAACTAATAGCGTTCTAATTTTGAATCAAACCATTATGAATCTCAAGCCTATATTCGTTATTCCTATAGTAATCTTGCTTTTGTTTTCTTGTAAATCAGACAAAAAATCAACAGATCAAAAGCAAAAACTATTTACCTATAGTCAGGTCGCACCTGCTACATCCCTAGATCCTGCATTTGCTAAAAACATGGCTAACATTTGGCCTGTAAATCAGATTTTCAATGGTTTAGTGCAATTGGATGACAACCTCAATGTCAAACCAGCTATTGCTAAGAGCTGGCAGATATCAGAAGACGGCAAAACATATACCTTCAAGCTTAGAGACGATGTGTTTTTCCATGATAGTGAAGCCTTTCCACAAGGCAAAGGCCGCAAAGTAACTGCAGAAGATGTGAAATACAGCTTAAATCGTATTTTGGACCCTACAGTTTCCTCTCCGGGGTTATGGATTTTCAAAGATCGCCTAGCAGCTGCCCCATTTACAGTAAAGGATCCTAATACGTTTGTTCTGAAATTAGCGAAACCATTTAGACCAATGTTGGGGATACTGACAATGCAATACTGCTCTGTCGTACCAAAGGAAGCCATCACCAAATACAAAAAAGAGTTTGATCGAAATCCAGTAGGCACAGGACCGTTCACCTTTGTCAATTGGGTGGACAATCAAGCGATCCTCCTTAAGAAAAACCCCAATTATTTTGAGAAAGACGGAACTCAACAGCTCCCATACATGGATGGAATCAGAATTAACTTCCTAGGTGATCGCAATACCAGCTATCTTGAATTTATGAAAGGGAAGCAACAAATGCTCTCAGGTCTGGAAGCCTCTATTGTCAATGAATTGTTGACAGCAGATGGCGAATTACTAGAAAAACATAAGGACAAAATAAACTTTCAAAAATCCCCGTTTTTGAATATGGAATATCTAGGAATCAACTTAGATTTCAAGGGAGACACGCCACTTAAAAACAAAAAAGTACGTCAAGCGCTCAACTACGGTATTGATCGTGCAAAAATGATGCGGTCACTTCGCAACAATGTAGGCAAACCAGCAACTGCCGGTTTCATCCCTGTAGGACTGCCGTCTCACAGTCCTGACAAAGTCAAGGGATATACTTATAATCCTGAAAAGGCAAGACGATTGTTGGCGGAAGCGGGGTTTCCAAACGGAAAAGGAATGCCTAAAATCCAGTTACTCACCAATCCAAATTATAAGGATATCAGCACTTACCTCACTAAACAGTGGAAGGAAATTGGGGTAGACGTAGAAATTGATGTCAAACAATCTGGTGTAGCAAGGGAAATGGTGGTTAAAGGCAACGCTCCATTCTTTAGAGCATCTTGGATTGCAGATTATCCAGATGGGGAGAATTTTTTAACATTGTTTTATGGAAAAAATCCAACTCCACCCAACTATACTCGATTCAACAACGTTAAGTATAATGAACTATACGAACTCGCTTTAGCTGAAAATAATGATCAAAAAAGATATGCGCTCTATCACCAAATGGAGCAGTTGATCATTGATGAGGCACCAGTCATATTCTTATTTTATGATGAAACAGCCAGATTTTCCCAAAAATCAATTTCAGGCTATAGTAACAATGCGATTAACTTACTATCCGTAAAACGTTTAAAAATTGATTAATTTTGCAAAAATTTAATGATAGTTATTTATTAATGAAAATCAATAAAATGAAATCTCTAGTGCTAAACTTAAAACTATTCATAGGTCTAATCCTAGTAAGTACTGCCTTAAATGGCCAGTCTATTATGGTTGAAGGTTTTGTTTTTGCTGATAATAATACAGGATACCTCAACAACGTATCAGTAGAAGCAATGACAGGTGAAAATATGATCGTTCAAAAAGCGACCTCCAATAAAGAAGGAAAATTTGAAATGGAGCTACCTGCTGGTAAGAAATATCGTATCGTGGCCATGAAAGATGGATTTGATAGGGGAGAGGCAGAAATTTCAACTGTTGGTAAAAAAGAGGGGGAAAAGGTCTTTGTTAAAGTACCGATGAAGCGTGCTCCTGGTTACATTTTTGAAGCCACACTTTCAGAATTAATTCCAGAAGGTTATGAAGAACCTGTTGATGCACTTACAGGATCTAGGATAGAAATATTCAATATGACGACTAAGAAAGAGGTGCTTGTATTGAAAGAACATGACAGTCACACTTTCAATTTTACTTTTGAAAAAGGAAATCATTATATCCTGATGATTAGAAAAGCTGGTTTCTTTACAAAACGACTAGAAGCTAATGTTGCCATTAATGATTGTATCCTTTGTTTCGAAGGCGTTGGAGATATTCGCCCAATGGTAAATGACAACCTTACAGTAGCTGGCGGTCATCAAAGCGGAGTTCTTGGAACAGATATTAAAATGAAGCGGATTAAAATAGGGGAGCCCGTTGAAATCAATAATATCTATTATGACTTCGGAAAAGCGAAAATCAGACCAGATGCTGCAATTGAATTGGATAAGCTGGCAGGAATGCTAAAAGACAATCCGCACCTGTTAGTTGAATTAGGTTCTCACACAGATTCAAGAGGTCTGCAGGATGAAAATCAGATATTATCTGATAAAAGAGCTAATTCAGCAGTAAATTATCTCGTCGAAAAAGGAATAGATCGATCAAGAATTACTCCTAGAGGATATGGAGAAAACAAGCTTAAAAATAAATGCAAAAGCAAAGTGCCATGTTCCGATGAAGAACACGCAGTAAACAGAAGAACTGAGTTTATGGTTCTTGGAGTTTTAGATGATCCATTTAAGAACAAGAGTCTACGTAATATCTTAATGGATGAGGCTATTGAAGACATGATCTCTGGTGTTGATGATGGTGGTGTTTACAAAGCGCCTGCTAAAGATGATGGTGTTTATCAAGCGCCACCAGCAGGAGCAGGTGAAGAAACAGCAGCTAACGACCTTTTAGGTGGAGATACTGAAACAGTAGCAATTCCTCCCAGTGAAACTATTAAGAAACCAGAATTAGGTAAGGAATCAGCAGAAGCTATAATCGAAAAAAGTAAAGCTGCAGTTGAAACAGCTAAAGAGATTATTGAAAAACCAGATCTTGGCAAAGGCAAAACCATTGAGACTGTTACTAAAGTTGAAGATGCAGTAGAGGGAGTTAAAGAAGCTGTAAATGAAGTAGGTACAGTTTCAGAACCGATGGAAGTACTAGAAGTCGAAGTGGAAGAAGTTGAAGTCGAAGTGGAGGAAGTTGAAGTCGAAGTGGAGGAAGTCATACCACCACCAAATGTAGGAGAATTGAGTAGTGGCTATACTGGTTATAAAATTGAAATTCTAGCAACTGATGAAGCCGCTAAAGGTAATCATCCAATGTTCAAACAATATGGTAAAATCGATATTCAAAAAAATGTAGACAAAAAGTTTCACTATCTAATGGGAGATTTCAGAAATGGAAACCTTGCTAAAACCTTCATGGAACGATCTGTGTCCTTTAGATACCCTGATGCAAAAGTCATTCAATTTCAAGGTGGTCAGCGGATTTCATTAGATTAAAAATTTCTGCAAACAAAAAAGCCGATCAGAGATTTCTCTGATCGGCTTTTTATTTAAATTCCTCCGCATCTGCATTAATAGATACCTAAAGCCTTACTCCTTCAAAAAAGTTTTTAGACTACATAAACAATTGATTCAAACTAACAAATTGAACTTTTATCATTTTTTTAACTAAATCATATCAAGTGACAAATTGGCAGTCTGGTAGAAAAACCCTATTTTCGCAGATTGAAATAGTAGCCAGATTATGGAATTATATAATGATAACCCGACAATCGACTTCATCAAAACAGATAAGAAGATTGACGAGAACAGACAAGGAGAGGCTTTCCAGCTAAGCGGAGAGCAATTAGACCCCAATAAAAAGAACTTCTATATTGAAAGTTATGGGTGTTCAATGAATTTTAGTGACTCCGAAATTGTAGCCTCAATTCTTCTAGACGCAGGCTTTCAGCCAACGAAAAACCTAGAAGTCGCAGATTTGATTCTGATCAATACCTGCTCTATACGGGAAAAAGCCGAAGTTACTGTGAGAAGACGGTTGAGAATTTTTGACAAAATCAAAAAAAACCGCCCTGGAATACTAGTCGGTGTATTAGGTTGTATGGCAGAGCGATTAAAGACAAAATTACTAGAACAAGAGAAATTAGTAGATCTCGTAGTTGGTCCAGATGCCTATCGTGACCTCCCTAAACTCATCAGTACTGCAGAAGACGGAGATAAGGGCGTTAACGTATTTCTCTCAAGAGAAGAGACTTATGCTGATATCAGTCCTGTACGCCTTCAATCTGATGGTGTCACTGCGTTTATCAGTATTATGAGGGGCTGTGATAACATGTGCTCGTTTTGCGTGGTTCCCTTTACTAGAGGTAGAGAGAGAAGTCGTGACCCATTCAGTATCATAGCAGAAGCCACCGAATTGTTTAACAATGGATTTCGAGAGGTGACGCTACTAGGACAGAATGTAGACTCCTATAAATGGGAGAACCCAGAAACTAAGCAAACCGTCAACTTCGCAGCACTGTTGAAACTCACGGCACAAGTAGATCCTTTGTTGCGTATTCGGTTTTCAACATCACATCCTAAAGATATCACAGATGAGGTCTTGCACACTATTGCCGGTCACGAGAATATCTGTAAGTACATCCACTTGCCTGTTCAATCTGGTAATTCACGGATCCTGAAGTTGATGAATAGAACATATGATCGGGAATGGTATAAAGAGCGGGTCAATAAAATCTATGAGATCATGCCTGATTGTGCCATCTCCTCAGATATCATTGCAGGATTTTGTTCAGAAACAGAAGAAGATCACCAGGATACGCTTTCTATTATTGAATTTGCGCAGTACTCGATGTCTTATATGTTCTTCTATTCGGAGCGCCCAGGAACAACAGCAGCTAAGAAATATGAAGATGATATTCCACTTAAAGTCAAAAAACGAAGATTACAAGAAATTATTGATCTTCAGAATAAAATATCAAAGGAACTCAATCAGAAAGACATCGGAAAAACGTTTAAAGTATTGATTGTAGGAACTTCCAAAAGATCGATTCATGATTTCAAAGGAAGAAACTCCCAAAACAAAAAGATAATATTTCCTGTTGTAGAAGGATATAAAACAGGAGATTACATATCAGTCACAGTTAAAAGTGCCTCATCTGCCACTCTTATTGGTGATGCTAAGATAAATTAAAACAATTTGAATATACAAAGTGTAAAACAGCGATTTGGAATTATTGGAAATTCTCAGGCATTAGAACATGCGCTGAGTACTGCCATTCGTGTAGCACCAACCGATCTTACTGTGCTAATTACTGGACAAAGTGGAGTAGGGAAGGAAGCCTTTTCCAAAATCATCCATGCGTTAAGTAGCAGAAAACATAACAAAATTATACCTGTCAACTGTGGAGCGATCCCAGCAGGAACAATCAACTCAGAGTTGTTTGGTCATGAAAAAGGTGCTTTTACGGGAGCCACTAGCGATAGAAAGGGATATTTTGAAACATTGGACGGCGGAACCATTTTCCTTGATGAAATTGGCGAAATGCCACTAGATACTCAGGCATTTTTACTTAGAGTTCTTGAATCTGGAGAATTCATGAGGGTAGGCTCTTCCGCAGTACAAAAAACCGATATTCGGATTATCGCAGCGACTAATGCCGCACTGCTAGATAAAATTAATAAAGGAAAGTTTAGAGAAGATTTATACTACCGTTTGAATACTGTTCCGATTAGAGTACCTTCATTATCAGAGCGACCCGAAGATATTTATTTGTTGTTTAGAAAATTTGCTTCAGACTTTTCCGAAAAGTACCGCAGCGAAACCGTACGATTGGATCAAGAAGCACAAAACCATCTACAAAATTATCGCTGGCCAGGTAATATTCGTGAACTGAAAAATATAGCAGAACAAGTCTCTGTCCTTGCTCCAAATAGACAAGTTACAGGAAATGACTTATTGGAATTTATCCCAAACGCAACGAAACGCAACCTTCCGATGTTGGCTTCAGAAGCGAAAGCAGAATCGGAAAACTATCAGGAACGGGAAATTCTATATAAACTGCTGTTTGAGATGAAAAATGATCTTAATGATCTTAAATCCTTAGTTTTTGAATTAATAACCAAAAACAATCTAGACATGCCTGATATGCAGGAGATCTCCAGAATAGCACAATATTCACCCTCGCAAACCTCCAACTCAAACAACTTTCAGGAATACGAGCGAGAATTTCCAAGAGCCACACCTAATGGCGGCTCTCAACCAATTATTATCGATCAATCAAACTATAACAACACAATTGAAGTTCAGGAGACGCTTTCGCTTGAAGACATGGAAAAAGACATGATTCAAAAAGCACTGACCAAACATAAAGGAAAAAGGAAAGATGCCGCTTATGAACTAGGGATTTCTGAACGTACACTTTATCGCAAAATCAAAAATTACGGATTAAAAGAATGAAAGGATCAACTTTTTTAGGATACACTTTGCTGCTGATCATTTTTACGAGTTGTTACTCTTTTAAGGGAACAAGCATCCCTACTGAGGTAAAGACATTTACAGTCCTACCTTTTGAGAATTATGCTAACAATTCCTTACCTACTTTACCACAAATTTTCACTGAACAACTGAAGGACAAAATCCTAGCAGGATCTAGACTCAACTATTCAGAAGAAGGAGATGTTTCCTTCAAGGGAGAAATTACACAATATCGAGTCACAGCTATCGCACCAACACCAGGCGCCACCGCTTCTTTGAACCGCTTGGATATCGAAGTTAATGTGGAATATTCTTGTACTCCAGCTCCAGATCAAAGCTGGACTTCAAAGTTTACAAGATTTGCAGAATTCGATAGTGGCCAAGACCTAACATCAATACAAGAAGAACTGATTGATCAGATTAATACTGAACTTGTAGAAGATATTTTTCAAAAAGCATTTAATAATTGGTGATTATTGCTGAATATTGTAGATATTTAACCTGAATTATTTTCGAATACACTATCACACAGACAATTCTAAGTTCATACCATGACAAAAAAGGAGTTATTTTCTATACTAGATCATCCTAAAATTCTTTTGGAGAAAGATCTAAGATCCTTGAAAGATCTAGCAGAAAAATATCCCTATTGTTCTGTATATCAAATGATGCTTGCCAAAAAAATGCAAGTTGAAAATCATGATGACTTTCAGAAACATTTGAACCTAACTGCCACTATCACACCAGATAGAAAAGCGCTGTTCAACTATCTTAAAACTACTTTTAAAGCACAGAGTAAAACAGCCACAACACAATCAGAAAAACAGACAACAGTTAAACAGTACCAAGAAGACAAACACGAATTAGTAAGTAGTCAAGAAGACGCTCAAAATGAGCTAGACAGTAGTACAAATAACAGTCAATCAGAAGAACCTACAAAATATAACCAGGTCCTAGAAAACACAGTAGCTGTGGGCTCAGTCCTACATGCTAGCGCTGAAAACAGTCATACACATTCTGAGCAAGCAGATACCACCCATAATCTTGACAGCGAATCAACAGTAGACGTGGAAGCTTCTAACACAATCCCTGAAACAGATACTAGTGAAGATGTAGGCGCTTTACAAGAAAATTCGCTAGAAACTAAGGAAATCGTAGCCGAAATTAAAGAAGCTTCATTTGCTGATGAAACTGCAAACACAATAGTAGAAGAATACCTCACTCCCGAAAATATTGCCCCCGAAAACAATCAGGAAATTACTGAGACCGATAATGACGTATTTGGAGAAGGTGATCTAAATGAGCCCCTAGAAGAAACCAGTTCAATCGAGTCCCTAAATGAGGAAACGATAGAACCAATTGACGAGAGTGAAAACGATATCGAAGTGATTTATGAGGAAGTCCTGCTACCAGAAGAGTTCACAGCCGACAGTAAAGAGGAATCAGAAGGACACGAGGAAACAGACAACACTTATGAGTCAGTCCCTGAAACACTTAAGATCTCGGAAACCGAAACTGAAGTCGAACTTACAGATAACATAATAGCTGATATCGATCCAGAATCAGTACAACCCATTCCTGATGATGAGATTATCCCGATTCACCTCGAGCAGCAAACCACAGAAGATACTCCAGAAGAAAATTCTATCCTTGATTTTACTGGATTATTGAACACGAAATCCAAAAATGATACAACAGAGTCAATCGCCTCTATACATGAAATCATGTTTCTCACTGAAAATGATATCCCTTATGAAGATTCAGACAACGTGATCAGAAACGAAGAGGAGGAAGAAAATATGTCGTTTTCAGATTGGTTAAATAAAGGAAAGCCGGTACACGTTCCACAAAAAACTGACAATGAAGATGATTCACTACCAATGATCAAAGTGAAAAAAAGAAAAAAGAAAATGAAAAAAAAGAAGAAAAAAGCAAATAAAACAAAGAAAACGACTTCTGTAAAGAATAAAGATGTAAAGAAGAAAAAGGCAAAAAAAATCAAGAAAAAGAAGAAAAGTAAAATTAAAGTAATTGCTAAAACAAGCGTTTCCAAAAATGAAGATATTATTGCTGAAAATTTAGCATCAATACTTGTCGATCAAGGGAAAATAAAAGAAGCAAAAGCTATGTACAAGAAATTAATTTTGAAATTTCCAGAAAAAAGTACGTTCTTTGCAGAAAAATTGAAAGATCTTAAAAAGTAAAAATAATCATGATTCAAGTATTAACAGTTCTGGTAGCTTTAGTTTGCCTCCTATTGATGGGGGTAATCCTAATTCAAAACCCTAAAGGTGGAGGATTAGACTCTACATTCGGAGGCGGTGGTGCAAGTAATGCTCTTGGGGCTGCCAAATCTGCTGACGTAGTTGAAAAATTAACTTGGGGACTTGCAATAACATTATTCATCCTTTGTATTATCACTTCCTTAGTTGTTCAAGGCGGAGGTTCAGGAAATATGAGAGATTCTAAAACGCAAGGATCTCACGTTATGCCTATTCAAAACAATGATGTATCCACTGCAACTACCTATTACTACAAGGGATAATTTCTCTATAGTTTCAAGAAATCAGACTCGCATTATTAGTTAATGCGAGTTTTTTTTATGCCATCTTTTCACCTATTAGTCAAAAGATCAATAGCCTAAACTGACAATTTGATAAAAATAAATTATCATCCTGACAATATTACATGAATAACTGCCAATTGTTGACAAATTATGGATTGGCACAACTCATGTTAAAAGGGTGTTGTAACTATAATTTTTTTTATTCATTTATTAAACAACAATAACAACACTTTGATTTATGAAACCAATTAATGATCGTGTGGTTATCAGACCAGCAGACGCGGAGGAAACAACGAAAGGTGGGATTATCATACCTGATACAGCTAAAGAAAAACCTCAAAAAGGTGAAATTATTGCCGTTGGACCGGGAAAAGAAGGAAACGCTATGACCGTTAAGGTTGGCGATTCTGTCCTTTACGGAAAATATTCTGGACAAGAACTAGAATACAATGGGGACAATTATTTAATCATGAGAGAAGATGACATCCTAGTTATTCTTTAATCCACGTATTATTCAATTATTGTTAAATTTTAAAAAATTCAGATAAAAATGGCTAAAGAAATTAGCTTCAAGTCAGATGCCCGTGAAAAGCTAAAAGTTGGGATCGACGCACTAGCAAACGCAGTTAAAGTAACACTAGGCCCTAAAGGTCGAAATGTGGTGATCGAAAGGAAATTCGGTGCACCTTCTGTAACTAAAGATGGTGTCACTGTAGCCAAAGAAGTAGAATTAGAAGGTTCCGTTGAAAATATGGGAGCTCAAATGGTAAAAGAAGTAGCCTCTAAAACAGCAGATATTGCTGGTGATGGTACTACTACAGCAACCGTTCTCGCTCAGGCTATCGTTACTGCAGGTATGAAAAACGTTGCTGCAGGCGCCAACCCAATGGACTTGAAAAGAGGCATTGAGAAAGCAGTTAAAGCAATCGTCAAAAATTTGGCAGATCAGTCTGAATTAGTTGGCGATAACTTCGAAAAAATTGAACAAGTCGCTGCCATTTCAGCAAACAATGATCCTGAGATAGGAAAGCTCATTGCTGACGCTATGCAAAAAGTAACTAAAGACGGTGTTATTACTGTTGAAGAAGCTCGTGGTACTGAAACTTACGTAGATGAAGTACTAGGAATGCAGTTCGACAGAGGATACCTCTCTCCTTACTTTATCACTAATGCAGAATCAATGGAAACAGAGTACGAAAATCCTCTAATCCTGATCAATGATAAAAAGATTTCAAACATGCAGGAACTTGTTCCTGTTCTTGAAAAAGCCGTAGCAACTGGTCGTCCTTTATTAATCATCGCTGAAGACATAGACAGTCAAGCACTTGGTGTGTTGGTTGTTAATAGAATTCGGGCGCAGTTGAAAGTTGTTGCTGTCAAAGCTCCAGGTTTCGGTGACAGAAGAAAAGCCATGTTGGAAGATATCGCCATCCTTACTGGTGGAACTGTTGTTTCTGAAGATAGAGGTTTCAAACTTGAAAATGTTGAAGTGGAACACATGGGATCTTGTGATAAGATCATCATCAACAAAGACAATACAACCATCGTAAATGGTAATGGTGACTCAAACACCATCCTTGCAAGAACGAATCAAATCAAAGCGCAGATCAAAGAATCTACCTCTGACTATGATAAAGAGAAATTGCAGGAACGTCTAGCTAAATTAGCTGGTGGTGTTGCAATCCTACACGTCGGAGCAGCCACTGAGGTTGAAATGAAAGAGAAGAAAGATAGGGTAGATGATGCATTGCACGCTACTAGAGCCGCCGTAGAAGAAGGAATCGTTGTCGGTGGTGGTGTTGCGCTCATTAGAGCTTCTAGCGCTTTAGATGGCTTGAAAGGAGCTAACGAAGATCAGGAAACTGGTATTCAAATCGTTAGAACTGCTCTTGAAGCACCACTTAGAACTATTGCTGAAAACGCTGGCGTTGACGGATCTGTTGTTTTACTTAAAGTGAGAGAAGGTGAAGGATCTTTCGGTTACAATGCGTATACCGAAATTTACGAAGATCTTAAAAAAGCTGGAGTAATTGATCCAACAAAAGTTACTAGAATTGCGCTTGAGAATGCAGCATCAATTGCAAGCATGATCCTAACTACTGAGTGCGTTATCAATGATATGCCAGAACCTGCAGGCGCTGGAGATCATCACGGACACGGTGGCGGTATGCCAGGAATGATGTAATAGCTTTTCAAAGCATGAAAATTTTAAGAGGCTTACCATTGTGGTGAGCCTCTTTTTCTTTTGGGGCTGCCCTGTAGTTGGGTCTTGCTATAACACAAGCCATCCCACACCCAACCACTGGTCGGGCTTTTCGGCACTCTTAAACTAGCAGGCCAAGAACGCTCTTGTCCCACTAGTTTATTCAAACAACACCTACAATCCCTCAGCCGCAGCACTTATAAATTCACAGATCCAAGACTAAGGGTTTTCCTGTAAGTAAAGCCCTTCGTAACTGCCTACTCTCGTCCACTCAATATTCAAGGAGTCATGTAAGGCTAATTTCCGCCGGCGGTTCCATCTCTTTTTAAACTGTCGTATAAAACTCCACGAGATCGTGATGGAATCTACGGAAAACCTTAAATTCACAGATCTAAGACTAAGGGTTTTCCTGTAAGTAAAAAAATTAGGAACAAAGAAAACATAGTATGCTTTTCGTAATCAATTCAGGTAAGTAGTAACTGACTCTATGTGTCTATGTGTTAATAAAGATTATTAAAAAAAGAACAATTCTTATCAATCTACGTTTAACTCCGAATATTGACACCTATTTTGAAGGGGATTCAGCTCATAAGGAATTTCCTATTGTATAATGCGGGTTTAACATTAAATAATTATTACATTTGCTATTAATCACGAAGTATAAAATCTCGTCATTAAGTTGGAAGAAAATACAGATATTTACAAGCAATATGCCTACAGTTATCCACACAAGCTGGCCTACCGCCAACTGGATCAACCAAAATCACTAAATGAAGTTTGGCAAGACCAAAGTCGTACCAATCTATTTGCTTACCTGCACATCCCATTTTGCGAAATGCGTTGCGGTTTCTGTAATCTCTTTACAATAGCAAACCCCAAAGAAGGCGTTTCCAGTTATCTGACAGCACTAAACAGAGAAGCGCAAAACTACTCAGAACAACTACCAGACAAACAGTTTGAAGCGTATGCGATTGGCGGCGGCACACCTACCTTCCTAAGCGCAGATCAGCTTTCAGGAATGCTCTCCACCTTCAAAAATACCCTAGGAGTCAATACCAATGAAAAATACGGAAGCATCGAGTCTTCCCCAAAATCAATTACCGCTGAAAAGATCGCACTAATTGAAGAGTATGGGATCAACCGAGTCAGTATCGGCATTCAATCATGGATAGAAGAAGAAACAAAACAACTAGGCCGCCCCCAAACCCCACAATTAGCTGCTAACGCAGTGCAAATGCTTACCGATTCTAAGATCCCGGAAGTCAATATTGATCTCATCTATGGGATTTATGGTCAAACAGCAGAATCCTGGCAGTATTCCGTTGAACGGACCATGGAATATCAGCCCATCGAAATCTTCTTGTATCCACTTTACACCAGACCGCTGACTGGATTAGAAAAAATAAACAAGGTACAAGAAACGGATTTACGGTTGTCGCTCTACCGATCTGCCAGAGCATACTTGTTGGCGAACAACTATCATCAGGTATCTATGCGCTGCTTCAGAAGAGATAATGCACCAGACATTCAATCTGATTACGAGTCTACAACTAACGGGATGATTGGAATCGGAGCAGGTGCCCGTTCTTACACCAACAACCTACATTACAGCAGTTATTACGCAGTAGGACGCAAAGCCATTAAATCGATCATACACGATTACTCCGAAAAGAGCAAGGAGGAATTCAACCGCATTAACTATGGGATTCAGCTCAATAAAGAGGAACAAATCAGACGTTACTTCATCAAATCTCTAATAGATGGCGGAAAATTAAACAGCAATAAATTCAAAGAACAATTCAATCAATCAATTTTCGATTTCCCAATCATCAATGATCTGTTGCAAAAGAAATATCTAACAAAAAACAACGAAATCGTACAACTTTCCGTTAAAGGATTGGAATTAGAAGATCTTATTGGTCCATCCTTATTCTCAAAACAAGTCAATGAGTTAATGGACGCATTTCAATTAGCATAAAATGGGCAATAACTTACTAAGAATATTATATCGTGGCCCGCTAGAAAGTTGCAATTACGATTGTTCTTATTGCCCCTTCGCAAAAAAGAAAAACACTAGAGCCGAATTAGCTTACGACAAGGAATGTCTCAATAAGTTTGAGGACTGGATCTCCCGTCAAAACAAGTCTATCAGTCTACTGATCACCCCTTGGGGAGAGGCCATCATCCGCAAATACTACCAGGAAGCACTGACAAGATTGAGCTGGCAGCCGCAAATCCAAAAAGTAAGTCTTCAGACCAATTTGTCCAGCGGTCTCAAGTGGACCACAGCAGCAAATCCAGAGAAATTAGCACTTTGGACCACCTTTCATCCCACAGAAACAACAGTAGACAAGTTTGTGGATAAATGTCAACAACTTCATACCAATCAAATCCGGTATAGTGTCGGTATCGTTGGCAAAAAAGAGAATTTTCCCTTCATTCAACAGTTAAAAGAACAACTTCCTAAAAACATCTACTTTTGGGTCAACGCTTATAAAAGAGAACCAAATTATTATACCAAGGACGAAATTAATTGGTTATTAGAAATTGATCCATTATTTTCACTTAATAATACCATCTATAAAACCAAAGGGAAAGCCTGTTTTGCTGGAGAATCAAGCATTTCAATTGATGGAGAAGGCAATGTCACCAGATGCCATTTTATCAAGGAAAAAATAGGTAACATTTACAAGCAATCATTAGAAGAAATCCTATCACCGCAACCCTGTTCGAATGAATATTGTCGTTGCTACATAGGCTATATCAACCTTAAAGAATTAAATTTAAATAACATATATGGCAATCGGATTCTAGAACGAATTCCTATTGAAAATCATTAATAAAAATTAACATGAAAGTAGACTTAATCTATCAAGACAGCTCAAGTAATAAGTTCTGGTCAATTGAAGTCAACAAGAACGAGCATACCGTTACTTATGGAAGAGTGGGGACTGACGGCACTAGCAAAACCAAGTCATTTGCTGATGAGGAAGAATCACTGAAACAAGCCAATAAACTAGTAGCAGCAAAGAAAAAGAAAGGTTATGAGGAAGTATCAAAGAAACAACAAGTTGTTAGAGATAATCATACCTTTGCTGGTAAACCAATCAAGGAATTTGGTAGCACTTTTAATATAAATACAGCCATCAAAGTATTAGCACAAACTTACGATGCTGAAGAGTCGCTTGTTGATAAACTGGACAAATTGGTCAAAACCAAAGACTCCGATAAAATTGATACTTTAGTAATTGGGAGTTGGGAAGATGCTTATGATGTTGAAGCTAAATTTATCCTAGATAAATTAATTGAACTTAAAGCCCAGTTAAAATCTTTAAAACACTTATTCATTGGAGATATGGATGGTGAGGAATGTGAAATGTCTTGGATCATGCAAACGGATTATTCCGATTTTTATAAGCATTTTCCAAATTTAGAATCCTTTGGTGTCAAGGGAGGTCAGAATCTTCAACTTGGTGTAATCAACTTGCCAAAACTTAAGAATTTAGTCATTGAAACTGGAGGTCTTAATAAAGAAGTCATTGAAGGTATTTGCAAATCCAACCTACCAAGTCTGGAACACCTCGAAATCTGGCTAGGAACTGAGGATTATGGCTGTAATATTAAAATTGCTGATCTTAAACCAATACTCCAAGGCAAATTCCCGAACCTGAAATACTTAGGACTAAAGAACTACCACCTCATGGACGACCTTGCTGTTGCATTAAAAGATGCTCCAATTATTAGTACACTGAAAACGCTAGATATTTCGATGGGAATTCTCAAGGACACAGGCGCAAAAGCCTTGTACGAAAATGACGATTTACTAAAACTAGATCACCTAAATTGTCGATACCACTTCATCTCCGAAGAATGGATAAGTAAATTGAAATCTAAATTTAGCAATCAAAATATCAATTTAGATGATAATGAAAAACAATATGAAGGTGATGAAGAATGGTTCTATGTTGAAATAGGAGAGTAGTTAGCTTTTAATAAACGTACCCTCATATTAAATAATTAACTTAACATTATAATGAAAATAGATTTAATCTATCAAGATAGTTCAAGTAATAAGTTCTGGTCCATCGAAGTCAACAAAAATGAACACACCGTCACTTACGGTAGAGTTGGAACAGACGGCACCAGCAAAACCAAATCATTCGCTGATGAGGAAGAATCTTTGAAACAAGCCAATAAACTAGTGGCATCAAAGAAAAAAAAGGGTTATGAGGAAGTCTCAGTAAAACAAATAATCATTAGAGATCGGAAAACTTTCGCGGGTAAGAAAATCAAAGAGTTCGAAAGTACCTTCAACATTAATACAGCAGTCAAAATATTTACTAATCCTTATGATGATGATGATCCAATTCCTGAACAATTAGATAAATTGATGCAATTGCAAGGCGCCGACAAAATTGACAACTTAGTCTTTGGAAGTTGGTCAAATATCCAGGATAGAGGACCAAGCAAGGTTCTTGATAAACTAATAGAAATTAAAGAAAATCTGAAATCACTCAAACATCTTTTTATTGGCGATATGGGCTATGAAACTTGTGAAATCTCTTGGATTAATCAAGGAAACTATTCAGATTTCTATCAACACTTCCCTGATCTTGAGTCTTTTGGAGTAAGAGGAGGAATGTCTTTAGTACTAGGAGAAATAAATCTACCTAAACTAAAAAATCTGGTCATTGAATCAGGTGGTTTGGATGGTAAAGTCATTAATGATATCTGTAAATCAAATCTGCCAAACCTCGAATATCTCGAACTTTGGCTTGGTACAGACGAATACGGTGGAGATGTAACCATAGAGCAACTACAACCGATACTAGATGGAAAATTTCCCAAATTAAAGTACCTAGGACTAAAGAACTACGATACAACAAATCAGTTGGCTGTTGCATTGAAAGGAGCCACAGTCATTCCTTCTCTAAAGACATTAGATCTTTCAATGGGAACTACTGGAGATTTGGGCGCAAAAGCACTATTTGAAAATGATGAGTTGCTAAAACTAGATCATTTGAATTTACGCCACCACTTCATTTCAAATAAGTGGATGGAGAAGCTGAAATCGAAATTCACCAACCAAAACATCAATTTAGAAGATCAGAATGAAGTTGATGATGACTATTTATATGTTGAAATAGGAGAGTAATGAGACATCTCGTTTTCGGTAATCCAAACTCTAGAAGAGCAAAACAGTGGCAACAGACCTGCCTGCTGCCCTACAATAGGCAGGCCTGCCTGCTTCGTAATGGAGGTCAGGCCATTCACAACGCCTCCTTCGAACTAATCAGCTATCAGGAAGTAGCCAACGGGCAATTCCCAAAACTCAATAAGCCAACAACAGTACGGATTACCTCACCAGGTGAAGACTTTGAAACCTTCCAGCTACTAGTAGGACTAGGTGGTTATCCAGCTGCTACAGCACTCCTAGAGGAAAGAGGACGGATTCTCCTACACGAATACTGGTATCAAGGTTGGTGTTTGATCTTGGACAAGATTGATCAATTCCTTAAGGAAAACCCCTTGGCAAAAGTCATGAATCATCCAGAGACAATAAAGCTGGCATTCCACAAGGCAAACTGTCAGGAGAAACTGAGAAAAGCGGGTATCCCAATACCAGATATTTACTGTTGTCAGCTCAATAGTTTCGAGCAATTACTAGAAGTGATGGATAAGCAGAAATTGCATCAAGTCTTCCTGAAACCCGCCCACAGTTCTAGTGCTTCAGGGGTAATGATGTTTAGGAGAACAGCCAATAAAATGATGTTGGAATCCACCATTTTCCTAAACAAAAAGGGTAGGGAAGCCAAACTATTTAATCATAAACGATTGCAGCGCTATCAGAATCAAGAAACCATTAAGACTATCATTGATTTAATGATTCCAAACAGGTTACACATCGAGCAATGGATCAACAAAAAACAGTTTCAAGGAAAAAGTACCGACTTCAGAGTCGTCACCATCAACCAACAACCCGTTTTTGTACAGCCAAGACACAGCAATCATCCGATTACCAATTTACACTTAGGTAATGAGAAGGGAAGTCTCCAAAACCTGCAAATTGAATGGGGCAAAGACCTAATCAAAAAGGTAAAAACTATCGCAATACAAACAGCCAAACAGCTAGATGGGTTGTTTTATGCAGGAATTGATATTGCTATCAACACAAAAGGAGAACCGTATGTACTGGAAGTCAATGCATTTGGTGATTTTCTAAAGGAAATATTTGCAGATAAAAAAAATACGTATGAATATGAGTTATTGATCTGGAATCAACAGCATAAACAATATGATCAACATTTTAACTCAACACAATTATGCTGAATTCTGAGTTTAATATGAGGAATCAGGTCGATCAATCTGCTAATATCCTTTTTCTAGTGTTAGATGCCTTGCGATACGATGCTGCCCAATCCTTGTTTGAAGCAGGCGAATTGCCTGGTTTTGCTGAATACTTACCAGAAACAGGATGGGAAAAACGGTATACACCAGCCAGTTTTACTTATCCTGCTCATCAAGCATTTTTTGCAGGCTTTTTGCCGACAAAAGTGGATCAACACATTACCCCAAGGCGCTTTGCTGCTCAGTTTCAAGGAAGTGTCTCTACAACAGACCGTACGTTTCTGTTTAAGGAGGCCAATGTGATTACAGCATTACGCAATCGAGGATATGCCACTGCCTGTATAGGTGGCGTAGGATTTTTCAACAAACAAACCGAGATCAGTCGCGTGTTGCCTGATTTATTTGAAGAAAGCTTTTGGTCGCGGGAGTTAGGCGTCACTAATCCCAACTCTACGCAATTACAGTTTGAGTTAGCTGCAGATTGGCTCCAACAAACGACTAAACCGTTTTTTCTTTACATCAATGTCTCCGCTGTCCATCAACCCAATTGCTTTTATACTTCCAACACTAAGGATTCTCTGAAGACTCACAAAGCGGCATTACGCTACGTCGATACACAGCTTTCCTTGCTAATGACTGCACTTAAGAAAGAAAAACCTGTTTGCTGCATTTTTTGTAGTGACCACGGCACCGCATATGGCGAAGATGGTCATCATGGACATCGAAATGGTCATAAAACGGTGATTGAGGTCCCTTATATCGATTTTCTACTGAAATAAACGAGATGGAATGTTACAAAAAGGAGAATTAAATCGAAAACATAAATTAATTCATCATTCATCATACATTATTAATCATTAAATTGTGTATTTTTGATCTGCTTCAAAATAATGTAAAATAAAATATGGAACAATCGGAGTTTAACTGGCGGACCAAAGATGGATTAAAAATATTCGCAAAAGTTTGGAAGCCAGAAAAAGAGGCGAAAGGAGTTATCTGCTTAGTACATGGAATGGGAGAGCATAGCTCCAGATATCAGCATCTAGCAGAGTTCTATATCAACAAAGGATTTGCGGTAATTGCTAATGACCATCGTGGTCATGGTAAGTCTGAAGGCAAAAGAGGGCATACCGTTTCTTACGACAAATTACTTCTAGAAATTTCCCGATTAATCGAAGAAGCCGACATTCGATTTCCTCGCACTCCAATTTTCATTTACGGTCATAGTTTAGGAGGTAACCTAGTACTCAATTATTTGCTTAAAGAAAAGCCAGATGTCAAAGGCGTTATTATCACTAGTCCTTGGATTAAACTCGCCTTCGAACCTAGTAAAGTACTGATAATGCTCGGCAAGCTAAGTCGAAAAATAGCACCTTCCTTTACGCAAAGCAGCAAATTGAATGCGAGTCATATTTCAAGAAATAAAAAAGTGGTTGAAAAATACACCAATGACCCATTAGTTCATGATCAAATTTCCTCCGAAATGGGCATGAGCATTATGGATGCTGGTGATTGGTTGCTAAACGGTAAAAAGAAAACCCATGTGCCATTGTTATTGATGCATGGGAGTGGTGATCAAATCACAAGTTTCGAAACAAGTAAACAATTTTCTTCTAATATTGAGGGCGATGTCACCTTTAAAGAATGGGAAGGCTTCTACCATGAAATTCATAACGAAGAGGAGCAAGCTGATGTCTTTAACTATACCTGGGATTGGATAACCTCCAAATTCTAAACCATGGATAACGTTATCTCTAACTGGTTCAATTCCCTAGAAGAAGCATTCGATGGCGAAAAAGTAAATGCTGATTCGATCTTTCATTTTACAATCACTGGAGCAGAAGGTGGCGAATACACGGTAACCATCAAAGACAAGCAACTCAAGGTTTTAAAAGGATTGCACCAAGAACCAAGATGTGAAATCACTGCCACTGATCAAAATTTTAAGAACGTATTACTCGGTATCTCAAATCCCAGAATCGCCCTAGCCAACGGAAAGCTGCAGATTTCCAAAGTGTCAGAAGTCCTGATGTTTGCCAAGCCTTTGGGCTTACTCTAATACTGAACTTGAGTTTCCACTTCTATTCTAAAAGCTGCGTGAATAGCGAAGCGCGTGTAACTGTGTGCCATGATTTTTTCTTATCTTTTATAATAGCGAAGCAGCGAAGCGAGTGTAACACTACAGCGTGAGGTGAATTTCTCTTCTTTTGGGCGCGTTAATCCCGCTATCCGGCACTCTTAATGCTCCTAAACACAAAGCATCCCACTGCATTATTCAAACAACACCTCCTATCGGGCGCGCGCATCTCCTAAACACCTTATCACGTATGACTGCTAGGTTTTATAAAACGTTTGTGCATCATTAAACATTAATCATTAAACATTAATCATTAATAAACTATCTTAGCGAAAAAATAATTAGCATGAAACAACACCTTACTAGAAAAAATATAGGGTTAGGCTTAGCTATTCTATATGCATTACCATTAATTCCAAGCATCTTCGGTAAACTCACGCAGATGGATGAGGTAGTGACAATGCTTGGTACAAACAACATGCAAGATTGGATTCTAATCTTAGGAATAGGAGAATTGGCCGCAGTCGTCCTATTCCTAATCCCTAAAACCATGCGCCTAGGAGTATTGCTATTAAGTGCCTACTTTGGAGGAGCTATCCTCTTTCATATGGCAAACACAATTCCTGAGCGCCAATCCTTTATTTCGCCATCTGTATTTCTGGTTGGTTCCTGGGTAATTGCTTATATTAGAGGGATGGACATTTTTCAAACCAATACAGTCAATGCATAAATGAAATTGTTACTTTACCTATTACTGATTTTTGGCGGGACAGCTGCTAGTGCACAAGTAGTTGCTGCAACGCTCCAACATGATGGTGGCACTAGAGAATTCTTGTATTACCTGCCACCTGGTTATCAATTAAGTACACCATCTCCCGTAATTATTGCGCTTCATGGACTAAACAACCCTCCAGTAGACTTCATGCCAAGGACCTTGTTTAACGATGTTGCAGATACCGCAAATTTCGTTACCGTGTATCCCGCTGCACTTTCCAGTTTCATTGGAACCAGCTGGAACTCAGGAACAGATCCCACACAATCAGCTGACGATGTTGGTTTTATTGATGCATTGATTGATACCATGCATCTGTTGACCAATATTGATCTCAATAGGGTGTATGTATTCGGATTTTCACAAGGAGGATTTATGGCAAGCCGACTCGTTTGTCAACTCCCGAATCGAGTGACTGCGCTTGCTACGATTGCCGGCACCATGCACACCACAATAGAAGCCAGTTGTGTGTTGACACAGCCCATGCCTGCCTTCCATGCCCACGGCACAGCAGACAACAACGTCAGTATCGATGGTAACAGTATTCTCGGTCTGTTGTCCGCTAATGATTTAGTAGACTTTTGGGTAGGGGAAAACAATTGCGTTACACCACCACTAACGTCCATGCTGCCAGACACCTATGCTGATGGCTTAACAGTCGATCTTACGTATTACCCTTTCTGTGATCAGCAAACTGAAGTTATTTTTTATAAAGTCAATGGACTTGATCACAATTTGACGGGTCCTAATAATGATATCTATTATGCGGAAGCTGTTTGGCGATTCTTCAGAAAGTATGGCGCCCCAATCTCCACCAACAACGAATCAGCTGAAGAAAGTAAAATAAAGGTGTATCCAACAGTCACTAGTGATGCGGTTTATATTGAAGACGCTACAGGTACCGTAGTCACTGTATTTGATTTATCAGGTCAACTGCTTAAGCAGAAGCGCATTGATAATTCACTTGAAACCATTAGCTTAGCTAAATTTCCTTCTGGATCATACATTATCAAAATTCAAGACCAAGCGTTCAAAATAGTTCGCCACTAGCTTCAATTGTCAATTTGAAGTCACAATCTATTGTTTTTTGTTTTTATTAGAATAATATGAGATTTTACAATTAATATGAATTATTTTTGCAGCAACAAAAGCAAAATAGATGAATAAAGTATTCTTAGTATTACCTCTTTTACTCCTTCAAACTGTTCTATTTGGACAACTCAACCTCAAAACAGAAACAGAGCAAAGACTATACGATCATGTGGCAACACTAGCCTCCGACGAAATGCAAGGTAGGGAAACGGGAACGAAATATGAGTTGATGGCAGCTGGCTATATCGTAGATCAGTTAAGAGCAGTTGGCATAAAGCCTGCAGGTCTTAATAATACCTCATTTCTACAACCGTTTGAAGTCCTAGCAGGAAAGAATTATGGTCAAGAAAATAAACTCAGCATTAATGGTCAACAGCATCAACTGAAAACGGAATACTTCCCGTTAGAATATTCTGGAAATGCATCCGCTACTGGTAAATTGGTTTATGTCGGACATGGTATTCATTCCACAAATTCAAAACTAAATGACTATCGAAAAATAAAGAAACCAGCAGGGAAAATATTTGTAATGGAAGCTGGAATTCCTGCATTTGATAATCCACATGCTGAAGAAGGAAAATTTGCAAACCTTAGACACAAATTAAATTACGCAGAAACTATTGGAGCCGCAGGTGTTATCATTATCAATACTAGTAATTCTACCCAGGATCCATTTCCAGATTTCACGAGAAAACTGAAAACAGTAAAAATGCCCGTTGTCTTTCTCAAAGACGGAGCTTCTTTGCTAAAAATGAACAATAAAGTCGCCAAGATTACTGTAGATATGATTCCTGATCGGCGCACCGCACACAATGTGATCGGTTTTGACGATAATGGGGCCGCTTCAACGATAATCATTGGAGCACATTACGATCATTTGGGGCACGGTCATTTCGGTTCAAGACATACCGGACATGATCATCCAATTCATAACGGAGCAGATGATAACGCCAGTGGGGTAGCGATTTTACTCGAACTCGCCAAGGAATTTCAGGAGCCAGGACATGAAGCCTTCAATTACTTGTATATGGCATTCTCAGGTGAAGAAATGGGATTACTTGGATCTTCATTTTTTGTTAAAAACCCAACTATAGATCTCAGCACTGTTGACTATATGTTGAATCTGGATATGGTAGGAAGAATGAAAAACAGAACACTGATTGTCAATGGTACTGGAACCTCGCCACTTTGGGAGAATTTACTAGCCAAGGCACAACCTAAAGACCAAGCGCTCAATGTTACTGCTAATCAATCTGGAACTGGTCCATCCGATCATACGTCTTTCTACTTAAAAGACATTCCTGTTTTGGCTTTTTTCTCAGGCGTCCACAAAGACTACCATACGCCTGCAGATGATACAAATACGCTAAATTATAAAGGGATGGCTCAAATTCTTGACTTTGTCCATGGTATTGTTGACCACTCCACAGACAATGCTGCTGATTTTGCATTTAGCAAAACTAAAGAAAACAAGCAAACCAAAAGACGTAGATTTAATGTAACCCTTGGTGTAATGCCAAACTACGGATTTACTGGAGAAGGAATGATGATTGACGGAGTAACAGAAGGCAAGGCTGCTGAAAATGCTGGTATGAAGGCAGAAGATATTGTTACTCAAATGGGATCCATAAAAGTAAATGACATCTACGATTACATGGATGCACTAGAAAAATACAAACCAGGCGATGAGATTGAAGTAGAAGTATTGCGGGATAAGGAAATAGTGAAGACCACCGTTAAATTTGATTAGTTGAGCTTAAAAGAGCAACTTAAGAAAAAGGAAAACCTTGCTCATTGAACAAGGTTCCCTAACCCAAACAAATAAACACAAAAACTATTATAAATAATAGTTGTTATAAAGGTACTTTTCTTTAATTCTTTTCAATTAAACTATTTATTTTTTTGTGACATTCAATTTACTATATAAATAATTATAATTTGCGTATTCGCGGGAAGGTTGATTAATTTTTGTTTCAGAAATAACTTCCCAAATCATTGTTAAAATTTTGTTAAACAACTACTTACACTTATGATATTTTTGATTTCACCAGCTAAAACTCTCGATTATTCTGATACTAATATTAAAGACTTTTCTATTCCAAGACTGCTCGACCAGAGTGATCGACTAGTTAGTTCCCTTAAGAAAAAATCTAAAAAGAGCATTCAGTCCTTAATGAATGTAAGTGAAAATATCGCCGAATTAAATGTAGAAAGATATCAGCAATATGACACCCCTTTTACGCTCGCCAACTCCAAACAAGCAGTACTAGCATTTAAAGGAGATGTCTATACAGGCATGAACACCGATTCCTTCGACACAAGTGATTTGCAATTTGCCCAAAACCACCTTCGTATTCTTTCAGGGCTATACGGTTTACTGAAACCACTAGATCTCATGCAGCCTTATAGATTGGAAATGGGTACCAAACTAAAAACAACCCGAGGCAAAAACCTCTACGAATTCTGGAAAAACAGAATCACCGACACGTTAAATGAAGACCTTGATTCCACCAATAGTGAGTTAGTCGTCAATCTGGCATCTCAAGAATATTTTAAGTCAGTCAAAACCTCAAAACTAAGCAAGCCACTACTTAATATTCAGTTTAAAGAACTAAGAAACGGTAAATACAAAATCGTCAGCTTCTCAGCTAAAAAGGCAAGAGGGATGATGTGCCACTACGCCATCAAAAACAGAATATCCGATCCAGAACTCCTAAAGGGATTCGACTACGAAAACTACACCTTCAATGAAAGAATGTCTACAGAAAACGAATGGCTGTTTACAAGAGATATCTTCTAATGATGCTGATGTCATATTCTTGGAAACATTAATCTAACCCCTAAAGACTAAACAACCTGCCGCTTATCCTTCGGCTTAAAAAACCGAATAAACGTGCGTGTTGAGTTATCAAGTTCCGAGTCAACCATATAATAATCATTCCCGACATCAGGTTTTATGTAATGCCTGCGAATAGATACAGCCACACGATCTGACTCCGCCCCCATAGCCTTAAATGTCCAGACCTCAGAACCACCGTCTATACTCATCTGATCCACAAACGACATCAGTATCATGTTGTGTGAATCATTGCTGCCAGAACCATTAAACAGTTGCACCACACAGCCTGGCGTCACTTCGGCTACAGTCAATTGCTGATAACGATCAGAAAAATGCAAACTGCCAGCAGTGATATAGTGGTCATTCGAAAGCATATCAGGCCGATAACCAGCAAAGTAAACACAGTCATGCATAAAGATATTGCACTTCCATAATTCCGGTCCCCAGTTCACCCGATACTCTTTATGGCCTCCAATCATCTCCGTCCGTCGCTCCGAAGCACCGTCTAGTTGACCATTTGGGCTGCGAAAGACTAAGGACATTGTTCCATAAAATTTTCCAAGCGCTCCAGCACCACGATACCGTGCTGCAGTCAACAGTTTTTTGTTAGGCGTGGCTGGCATCATGCTGTATTGCGTTTTTGCCACTTCCAGCTCCTTGTATTTTAGGCAATACTCATAAAAACACAACTCATCGACTGAAGGAATATACACAGGATTATCCGTTGTTAGGTCTCTCAGCTCATTAAAGGCGCTAAGGGTAGACTCATGCATCCCATACCGCTCTGCGACCTTCTCATAGTCAATTACAGCCTCATTAGACAACATATCCTCAGTCGTCAGTGTGTAATTTACTCCAGGCTCAAGAGGGAAACCTTCCAACTGATCTGATTTTAACGGATAAGAAATCAAAGGTGCTGGATCAATGATCGGAGGATCAACAATTGGTGGATCTACTGGAGTGGGACCTGTTGGAGTGGGACTCGGAGTAGGATTGCCCTTGATCCCAAACAGCCGTTTAAAAAAGTCAATAATGAATTGCATAGTGTAGAGATTTATCTTTTATTCTTATTGCGGCGGCGCTATCGAAGGATCAATTTGCCTCGCTTTCTGATACGCTTCATTGGCCTTTGCCTTATCGCCCAATCGATCATAAGTAATACCCATATTGATATAGTAGCGCGCATTATTAGGGTCTTTTTTTATCAATCGTTGAAAAATTCCAATGGCTTTTGTATAATCTCCTTTACCAGCATAGGCATTGCCTAGATTCTGCAGCACACCCGGACTGTCTTCCTTAAATTCATAAACGGCCTTTTCTAGGTAAAAAACAGATTTATTGTAATCATTCAACAATCGTCCATAAACCTTACCCATCAACGTATGAGAATTGATATGAGTAGGATACATTTCAAGCGTTTTATTCAAGTATTCCAATGCCTTGGGCGCATTATTCCGTTGTTCATAGACGTTTCCAAGATTGTAAGTAACATGATGAAATTCAGGATTAATCTCAATCCCTTTCAAAAAGTGCTTTTCAGCCAAGTCCAAATATCCTATGTTCTCTGGTTTAGGAGCTGCTAAATATTTTTTCAAATTGATGTTTCCATAATAATACTGCATTTTTGCACTTTGCGAAGACGTTTCAACATCCTTAGCAAACAGGGTAAAATTATCATACCAATCAATATTTCGAACAATAGTTTTCAAGCTCCCGGCTACCAATAACACTCCAACAACCCCGATCAAAGCATAGTTTGATTTCCAATTGGTAGTCAGCTCACTCACCTTCAACAATTTACTGATGCCATAAGCCAACAGTAGGCAAAAGCCAAAAGATGGGATATATAAAAATCGTTCGCCCATAGGAGCACCGATATTAAAGAAAAAGTTGGAAGTAATCGATAACGGAGCTAGATAAAGCAAGATACACAAGGCAAGAAGACTTTTGCTTTTCATTTTCAATACCATAAAAATGCCAATCCCAAAATGAAACAGCACACTCAATATCACAAAGATATTAGACCAACCAACAAATGGTATTTGATTATAAGAGTAATCGCAAGTCAAGGGGTGGGGGAGAATCAACATCGAAAAATACTTCAGTAAAACATAGAAAATAGTTGCGTATTTCTCATTAAAAGACGAGTTCACATAAGGGTTTTCCATGATATCCGTACTATCTGCACCTCCCGGCATTCCCACAAGCGCAAATCGAATCAATAGATATAATACAGCTGGAGCAAAAAATATCAGTCCTTTCCTTACACCATCAGGGATCGCTTTAGGCCTGAAGAAATAGATAAACAATGGAAAGACAGGCAGATAAGTAATCGCAGTTTCCTTTGCCAACAAACCGAGAAAGAAAGATCCAATACCAATCCCCATCCATTTACCAGAGTCCTTCGTATCAATCAATTTAAACAAGGAATACATGGAAATCAAAAGAAACAAAAAACACAAGATTTCGTCTCGACTTTTAATATTCGCAACAACCTCAGTATGAATAGGATGAACAGCAAAGATTAAAGTAGTGATGTAAGGAATTATTGATCTAGTATTAAAACATTGCTGTAGCACAATAAACAACAACATTAAGGTCAATCCATATAACAGCACATTGATCAAATGCCCCATAAATGGATTTTCACCGAACAAACCATACTCAACGGCAAACATTGCCAATGATAGCGGGCGATATCGACCTCCAGTCAATTCTGTGCTCTTTCCGTAAATCCCTTCAAAAAAGTCTCGAGTCATCAAATCACCAATCCCAGCAAATCCCTTCTTAGTGAAGGCATTCTCCGTTATCACAATCGAATCATCAAATGCGTATTGATGTCCTAGTGTATTACCATATAGAATAAAGGCAAGCGCAAACAAAATCCCTAAAAACATCTTATTTGTACCGGGCGCCTTAATCTTTTTTTGAACCGTTTTGGTCTTCTTCTTCTTTTTATTCTGTTGTTTCAACGTGTGGTGCTTTATCCGAATGCTAAAATTCAACATTCGGGTTTTGAAATCAAATATAGGATTTATTTAGAATTTAGAAAAGAATGCAAGACTTTGCCCTCCGAGAACAGTACATTTCACGTTAAATCGTTCAAAAACTCCTTGTAACTTTACCTTATCAGTAGTAATTACCACGTTAAACCATCCAAAACTCCTTGTACCTCCGCTTACTTCTTGGTCATTCTCACATTAAACCGTTCAAAAAATGTGATTAAAAAACTATTGGGGGCAATGCCTCATTCGTACCTCATTCAGCACCAGGCTGTCCAGCACTCTCTAAGGTTCAAACAACACTTCCCATCCTTTTGCCGGCTAATAAAAGAGGAGTAACAACTGATTAGACAATTGTCGTAAGGAAAAGCCTGAATTGATTTTATATTGCAATTACTAACTAAAGTAAAACTCTAACTAAAAAGACACAATAAATTAAAATAGAATGATTTAACCGAAATTAAGCAATCCAAAGCTCAGGTTGATCGTAAAGGTGAGTCTCCAACTCTAATTCCTTAGAATGAGCCCATTCCTGATGCATTCCCAGTAACCAGTCTTCGATATGACGTCCTACAATTTCACAGTAAGTTGTCAACGCAAAATGATCTCCAGGCACCTTAATATGTTCCTCATCAGGTGATTTGACAATCCAGTCCGACATAGGGTGAAGAATCAAGGAAGGTCGTTTTAAACGATTCTTTCTAAAGATTCTAGTCCAGGATTTCTTAGAAGGTTCAATGATTTTAATCAGCTTATAGATGTCTTCTTTGTCATACGATTCAAAAACGGATAAGGTATGTTCAATTTCAGCAACTGAAGGCTTTTTCTGATAAGTTTTCCAAAGCATTTCTTTGAATACCCTTGATGTAAACATTCCTTTCATTGTCAACATCTTAATTACTCTTTTAAATCCGACAGGTATTTTAATTTTTGAAGGATCAGTAAAAGAAGCAATCAAGCAATTTTCACAATCGACTAGCTGTCTAATTTTATGGGAAATATAACCACCGAGCGAATGGCCAATTAGAATATCGTTAGGACCGATATCGAAGTATGAAATCATTTCTTGAACAAAATTGTCCATCGAAATATCTTCCACTTCAAATTTTCTTAACACATCACGGTAATCTACGTATAACAGATGATAACCGTTTAAGAAAGGTTTTATTTTGCGAAATATCTTATCATCTTCTCCAAATCCAGGCAAAAGTAAAACCATTTGCGACGCACACTCCATTAATTCAAGTTTTGGTTAATAATGTATGACGAAACATTGTCATAAGCCACAAAGTCGGAAATATTTTAAAATTATTATAACTAATTGGACATTTATTTCCTTATATAATTTACAATTCTACTTTTTAAACAAAATTTAATACTGAATTGTTGTTGAAGTTATTAACAAAATGAAAACCTATATTTTTTTAATTTACTACTTTTACGGAATCTAATGAACTTAAATAAAGATTGTGGTACTTGAATTGGTGAAAAACGAATTAATAAAACTCTGGCTAAGACGCTTGAAACGCAAAACCCTGCCTATTGCAGAGGATGTGCCCAAGATGAGAGCCTTTTTCAATAAACAGGCGAAACGATTCCCCGTAAGTTGGCGTGTCAGAACCGTCCCAGTAAAGATCAATAAAATTGAAGGCGAATGGATTAAACCGCTTCTGGGACCAACTAAAAAAGTAATCTTGTACCTACATGGTGGGGGATACGGCCTCGGCTCCATTAATACACACCGCTCGATGATGGCACAAATTGCCATTAAATCCAATATCAGAGTGCTTGCCATCAACTATAGACTGGCCCCCGAACATCCCTATCCTGCAGCGTTGGAAGACACCTTGGAAACCTATCAATGGCTTTTGGCAAATGGCTACAAGCCAAAAAACATTATTATCAGTGGTGACTCTGCTGGGGGTGGCTTAGCGCTGTCTACCTTGCTTAAAATAAGAGATGAGAAATTACCTAATCCAGCAGCAGCAATTGTATTGTCGCCTTGGACGGATCTTTGCGCTACAGGTAAATCTATTAAACTCAAAGCTCATACTGATCCAATCATCCATCAACGAGATCTTACAGACTGGTCACTCAGATATGCAGGGAAAGTCCCATTAGATCACCCTTACATATCTCCACTATATGCAGACTTGTGCGATTTGCCACCCATATTGATACAAACTGGACAAGAAGAAATACTGCTTGACGATTCCGTACGCTTTGCTCAAAAAGCAAAAAAATGTGGGGTTAATGTTCAGTTAGAAGTTTATGAGGGAATGATCCATGTTTGGCATGTACTATGGCAATTTCTACCCAAATCAAGAGAAGCCATTACCAGCATTGGCGAATTTGCCAACAAACACATTAAGTAGGCCGATTTATCCACATTTTCATCATTCGATATATTTACGTAATAGAATACTGATATTCAACCTAATGAATCACTTTGACTAAAGTGTCACTTCAACAAAATAAAAACGAAAGATACAGTTGTTAACAATTCATCTGAAACAGCTATATTTATTGGGATTAAATGCCTGATTTTGACCGTAATTTCTTATCTTTGCAAGGCTAATGAATACGGTAAAAGTACTACGGAAAGTTAGTCAGCTTTTACAGCTGGATTTTTCCATAATTATTTAATCTCAAAACCATTATATGGCCACAGAAGAACGGATAATCCCCATTAGTCTAGGGGAAGAAATGAAATCAGCGTATATCGATTACTCGATGTCAGTGATTGTATCCAGAGCCTTACCCGATGTTAGGGACGGTTTAAAACCAGTTCACAGAAGAGTGTTGTACGGAATGTCAGGACTTGGACTAACCCACAACAAATCACATAAGAAGTCTGCACGTATCGTTGGAGAAGTATTGGGTAAGTATCACCCACACGGTGATTCCTCAGTATATGACAGTATGGTACGGATGGCACAACCCTGGTCTTTGCGATACCCATTGGTAGACGGACAAGGTAACTTTGGATCAATCGATGGCGACAGCCCTGCAGCAATGCGATATACAGAGGCGCGTCTTCAAAAGATAAGTGATGAGATTCTAGCCGATCTGGATAAAGATACCGTTGATTTTAAATTAAACTTCGATGACTCCCTCAAGGAGCCAACCGTTTTGCCTACTAAAGTTCCTAACCTCCTTATTAATGGAGCTTCTGGTATCGCTGTAGGAATGTCTACCGATATTCTACCTCACAACCTAGGAGAAGTCATAGACGGTACCATAGCATACATCAACGACAACGATATCACTATTGATGAATTAACTAAATACATCAAAGCACCTGATTTCCCAACTGGTGGAATTATATATGGTTATAGTGGTATCAAACAAGGCTACGAAACTGGAAACGGTAAGGTAGTTTTGCGTGCATTAGCCAATATAGAAACCACCAAAACGAATAAAGAGCGAATCATCGTTACTGAAATTCCCTATCAGGTGAATAAATCCAATTTGTTGATTAAAGCAGCTGAATTGGTGAACTCGAAGAAGATTGAAGGGATCTCAGACATCAGAGATGAGTCCGATAGAAACGGAATGCGTATCGTCTTCGAAATCAAGCGAGACGCCATGGCCTCTGTGGTTTTGAGTAAACTATACAAATACACCCAATTGCAATCCTCACTCAGAATGGGGCACATTGCTTTGGTAAACGGGCGACCAATCGTTCTGAATCTTAAAGACTTCATCGTTGAATTTGTCAAATTCCGTTTGGAAGTCATAGAGCGAAGAACACGATTCGATCTTAGAAAAGCACAAGAACGCGCCCACATCCTAGAAGGATTGATGGTGGCACTAGACTATTTGGATGCCGTTATCGCCTTCATTAGAGGTTCTAAAAACCCAGAAGAAGCTAGAAAAGGATTGATGGATGGTACTTTCCTTTCTAAAGAAGAAAAAGCCAAACTAGGCAAACGCGCCATCAGCGAGCTGTTGACAGATGAGAAGTTCACCAATGGTGAAGTATTGAGTGAAGCGCAAGCAAGAGCCATTCTAGAAATGCGTCTACAGAAATTGACGGGTCTGGAAAGAGACAAAATCAAAGCGGAATACAACGAGATCAAAACGTTGATCGAAGAATTAGAATTCATCTTAAAAAGTGAAGACAAGCGAAAAGAGATCATTAAAGAAGAACTAACTGAAATCAAAGAGAAATTCGGCGATGAACGTAGAACTAAAATCGAATATACCGCTGAAGGTGACATCAGTATCGAAGATCTGATTGCTGATGAAGAAGTGATAATCACTATATCTCACCTTGGTTACATGAAACGCACCAAGGCATCTGAGTTCAAAATTCAGAACCGCGGTGGCAAAGGTTCAAAAGGCAGCAATACGCGTAACAAAGACTTTATAGAACATATGGTCTCCGCTACCACGCATAACTATGTCCTGTTTTTCACTGAAATGGGGCGTTGTTACTGGCTACGGGTATTCGAAATACCTGAAGGCGCAAAAGGCACGCAAGGGCGAGTTCTTCAAAACATCATCAATATCCCGAAAGAAGACAAAGTACGATCTTATGTCATGATTAAGGATTTGAAGGATGAAGAGTTCCTCAATTCTCACTACATCATGTTTTGTACTAGAAAAGGTAGAATTAAGAAAACCAGTATGGAGGCATTTAGCCGTCCAAGAACAAATGGAGTGAACGCGATTACAATCAATGAAGGAGATCAGTTATTGGAAGTAAAACTAACCAATGGCGAAAATGACATTTTAATTGGTATTCAATCAGGAAGAGCCATCCGTTTCCCTGAAGCAAAGGTTAGAGCAATGGGACGATCAGCTGCTGGAGTCAAAGGCATAACCATTGATAATGAGACAGATGCAGTGATTGGTATGGTTTGTGTAAATCCAGAAGATGAGAATGCTAGTATTTTGGTACTCTCTGAAAAAGGAAACGGTAAACGTACCGCATTGACTGAATACAGAATTACGAATAGGGGAGGAAAGGGTGTAAAAACCATGAATGTAAATGACAAGATCGGCCAATTAGTCGCTATCAAGTCTGTAAGTGACGACGAAGATCTTATGATTATCAATAAATCCGGGATCACAATCAGAATGGAACTATCATCCTTAAGAGAAATGGGCCGTGCCACACAAGGCGTACGATTGATTAACTTGACTAAGAATGATGAGATCGCTGATGTTGCAGTCGTTCCACATGAAGAGGAAAGTGAGTTGGAAGAAGGTGCAGAAGGTGTAGAAGGCTCAGAAAATGTAGAAAATTCTAATGAGGGTGGGGAAGAGACGACAAATGAAACGCCTCCAACCGAAGACACACCTCCAACTGAAGAATAAAAAGTAAATATATCATACAGAATAACAAAACAAAAAAGATGAAAAAAGTAATATCCGGTTTATTTATGTTTGTAATCCTTGCTACTTCCGTAATGGCACAGGACTACAAATCTGCTAAAAAGGCCTTTACAAATTATAAATTTAATAGAGAAACAAACTATGCTGAGCTTGACAAAGCAAGACTTGGTACTGATGCTTCTATTAAAGATGAAGAATCTGCAAGCATGGCTAAAGTTTGGCTACTAAGAGGCGATATCTATAGTGAAATCGCAACTCATGAGCTATCAAAACTCAGACATCCTGATGCCGCTAACAACTCTTACGCAGCCTACAAAAAAGTTTTAGATCTTACACCTAAAACTTATGAAAAGAATGCTGCGATGGACGGTTTAGTGAAATCAGGTGACGCTTTCCGTGAACTTGCTATAAGAAACTATGAATCACAAGATTATAAAGGTGCATTTAGTTCCTTCTCCAAAGTCCTTGAAATTAAGGGTTTTCTAGATTCAAAGGGTGAGAATAGCTATTACGATGATAAAGAAGCATTGAATCAAATTAAATATTTCACTGCTGTTACTGGAAATCTTGCTGGTGAATCAGAAAAGTCAAAAGCAATTCTAAATGAATTGTATGATGATGGTTATGATGAACCAGACCTTTTCAAAGCCTTGTTTGATGTTACAATTGAAGAAGATGAAGAAAAAGCAATGAAGATCATGGCTGAAGGTAGAGAAAAGATCTCAGCGAATTTAGCAAAAGTTGATAGAGAAGATCCAGAAAGTGCTGAGGAAGTGACACGACTTGAAGCTGCTTTAACTGGTCTTTTATTTAGCGAAATCAACTATTACCTAGGACAAGGAAAGCTAGAAGTACTAGAACAAAAATTGAAAGAGGCTATCGAAAAAGAGCCAGACAATATTACATTGTATTCAACTCTCGCCAAGGTATATGATGATCTTTATCAGCAAAAAGGTGAACAAGATTACTTTGATAAAGCCAAGTCTTACTACGAGAAAGCAATGGAACTTGATGGAAAGCATTTAAACGCTGTCTACAACCTTGGAGCATTATACTTCAACAAAGCTGCTTCTTTATCTAAAAAGATGAATGACACGGCTGACATGAAGTTGTACAATGAATTAAAAGGACAAGTTGATCTATTATTTAGTCAGGCATTACCATATTTTACTAAAGCTGAATCAATTGATCCACAAGACAGAAATACATTGATCGCACTTAAAGAGCTTTACGCTAACACAGATAAATTAGAGAAATCATCAGAATACAAGAAAAAACTAGAAGCGCTAGGTCAATAAGAAATTGAAACAGGGGGGCAGTAGAAATGCTGTCCCTTTTTCTAATTCAATCCTATTTAACATAATATAAATTATAGGTATTATTGATTTAATTCTTTTCTGTTTAAGTGGACGTCCAATACGATGACCTAGTATAGATCGAATATCTATAGTAAATCCAAAGTGTAAAGAAAAACGACACTGGATTACTAGTTTTTCTATTTAACCATCTGAATTTTAGAATTCGATTTCCATTGATTAATCAGCCGATCATTACCTAACAAATCACCAATCATAAAATTATAAGAGCCTTGAATGATATCTGAAGAAGCTAACACCTCTTTCACAACAACAGCCTTACCAGTAAAGCCAGAATGCATAAAATAACTGATTCCGTTTTTTCTAACAGCAAACCCAACATGATTGTCCATAGCCAATACAAAGAGCCTATCATCTGAATACGCTTCTAAATACTTTTCCAGGCGCTCTAAGCCTACCAATCGCTTTATTGAAGTCTTTTCACACATAGAATTGATGATCACAGAGCCTAGCTGCTGCGCAAACTTATAGCGGTTGAGGTTGAAACCGGCATGCTTCAAATTAGTAGTGACGTAATAACCACACGCAATCATTCCGTTTCTAGGCGTCTCTGTAATACCGTTAAAGTCCCAGTCTGTACCCTCCCAGTATTTATAATAGTCATTGGATATTATGTTAAATAGAAAAGCCTGTATTTCTTCATTTGAAGCATCACTTTCAACAGCTTTTGATTGATAGGCTCCTACAGCATTCCTCAGCTTAACATATTGATTGTTTAAAGAATCAAGATCAACTATCTGTTTCGAAGGAATTTTCTGTTGCGGTTCTTGCAGTATTTCTTGAACTGAACTGTCTTTAATGTCTGATTTACAAGAATATAGCCAAGGCAGGACAATGATTGTAAACATGAAATAGAAATGCTTCATGCTTAAATATAAATGTAAGCAAATCAATAGCTTGTCTAGACAGCAATAAATAACAATTGATTAACGGATCTTAGCAATTTGATAAGAATTTTTTAGACTAACTTCCATTCCTAGGTTGTATTCGAAGATAGAACTCCCCTACTCGCTTCAACTTAACAACAACCACCACCATTATAGTGCCACGTCGACTCCGAAACAAAGATATCAGACCTCCCCAAGTCAGCAAACAGGCCTGCCGTTTTATCACAGACTGCCAATGGTTGGTTCTGCAGTAAATTGTGCCCCTTACCATCATCAAAGTTTTCAGTATCACCGAAGTAGATGGCCGATTTTCCAGTAAAAACACAAGGTCCATCTTCAGGCATTGGATCTTTGATCGCACACACTTCAACACTTTCTATGAAGATCGTCTCCTTAGTGTCATAGTGGTTGGAGGACAAGATACGATAAGGGTAGCGGGCACGAATCTCAACAGTCCCAAACCCAATACTAGTAATCAGATCTATGTATTCTTGCAATGGGATGGCCCCACTCAAGCACAAAGCACGTAAACGCTCATCTTTTTGTAGATTTTCAGGCATTTGCTGCTCACAGATGGGATCAGACAATACCAGACGGCCATGCGGCTTAAGAACACGGTAAATCTCTTTCAAGGCAATAATCAAATCCGCCTTCTCAAAAATGTTGAACAAGCAGTTTTGCGCTGCTACGTCAATAGACGCATCTGCTATCGGTAAGTCTAGGGCTGAGCCTTTCTTTAAAGTAACAAAATCACGTTCAAACCAATCATTCTCTTTCTCTGCAACCAGTAAATTTTCGTCGCAAGCAGTAAGCATTTCATCAACCACATCAACACCGATGACACCGCCCTTACTGCGATTGAAATAAGAAAATTGAAGGACTTCCATACCACCTCCAACACCAACATACAACATAACAGGATCATTTACCAAATCCCTCGGATTTACTGTGGTACCGCAACCATAGTTCATCTCCAACATCTTAGTTGGAAGACTCAACCCAGGCAGTTGCCAAATTGGGCTTGTAGTGCAGCAAAGACCAACATCTGGATTTTCAGCGGCTTTCTTATAGACATCTTTTGTAGTTTCCAAGTAAGTAGACATTCGTATTCAATATTTAGGTTAATTGTGGATAATGATGGGTAGAAATAGGCTTTTTAATTTGAGCAAAAGTACGATGGTTAGATTTAATATATTGTCTTTATTTAGACAATTAGAAATTATTAACACTAGTATTTTTCAAGATCGCAATTGAAAAACAACTTCGATGTTAGATTTATGTTTTTATAGGTAACAAATTCATAATGTGTTATTTACACAGCAAAGTTAACAAATTAAATTCGTGAAAACAACAATTGAAAACTAGCAATTTGACAAGTAGTTTTTTTTGGGGCAATACCGCACTCGCTGCTTCCCTCTTAGCCAATTCGCTCCTGCGGCACCGCGCTATCCAGCACTCTCCCAATAAAAAAGAAAGTAAGCGGTCAAAACCAACCGCTTACTTTCTTTCTTTTGGGTTCAAACAACACTTCCTATCACTTTGCCGCCCCATAATACAACCTGTAAACTCGCTAAACGCTATCAGCTTTTACAACAACCATAGCCACCTATTTCATGAGAACACACAACCCCCAAGACCCAATACCTAAACAGCTTTTGAGACCGTTATCAATACCAGCTTAGAGGCCGGCGTCTTACTGCCCACAGCAAACAGATTAACAGGTACCAGAACATTCGTCTCAGGAAAATAAGTCGCTGTACAGCCAACAGGAATGTCGTATTCGATCACCACAAACTGCTTAGCTTCTCGCTTGATATCATCGTAGTGGCTAGCCAAATCCACAATATCCTTCTGTTTCAAGCCTAACCGCTTCATGTCAGCGCGATTCATCATTATAATGCGTCGCTCATTGAGTATGCCACGATACCGATCATCTAAACCGTAGATCGTAGTATTGTATTGATCATGACTTCGGACAGTCATCATCATCAATTCTCCTTCTTCTAACGTATTTTCAGGCACTGTGACGACAGAAAACTTTGCTTTACCAGTATCTGTATTGAATTTCCCATCGCGGGCGCCATTAGGCAAATAAAAGCCTCCTGGCACTCGTACCCGTTTGTTATAAGACTCAAAACCTGGAATTACTGCTTCGATTGCGTCGCGGATTTGATCATAGTTGTCAGACATTCCTTTCCAGTCTACCCCACTCTTGGTTCCTAGTGTTTTTTGTGCCAACCAACACACTATGGTCGGCTCACTCAGCACATGCTTAGAACAAGGCTTCAGCACTCCTTTAGAACTATGAACAACACCCATTGAATTTTCGACGGTTACAAACTGCTCTCCAGAGGCTTGCATGTCTATTTCCGTCCTTCCTAGACAAGGGAGAATCAATGCTTGCTTCCCGTGAATCAAATGGCTACGGTTGAGCTTAGTACTCACTTGTACTGTCAAAGAGCAATTGCGCAATGCCTCTGCTGTAAATTCAGTATCAGGGGTTGCTGAAATAAAATTGCCGCCCATGGCAAAAAAGACTTTAGCTTTACCATTGTGCATGGCATGGATCGCATCGACTACAGCAAATCCGTGTTCTCTTGGTGGTTCGAAATCGAATACCTCCTTCAATTTATCCAGAAATACTTCTTTCGGTGCTTCCCATACTCCCATCGTTCGATCGCCTTGCACATTACTGTGGCCGCGCACTGGGCAAGTTCCTGCTCCTGGCTTACCAATCGCGCCTTTCAGCAATAATAGATTGACTACTTCTTTGATATTTGCTACACCATTTACATGCTGCGTAAGGCCCATCGCCCAACAGATAATTATTTTTTTTGCGCTTGCCAATAAAGCAACAGCCTCCAGTATTTTAGACTTTGCAACACCAGATTCAGCAATGCAATACTCGAGATCCTGCTGTTTTAGATCCTTGATTAACGCTTCATACCCTTGCGTTTTCTGCTTGATAAATTCTAAATCGAACACCGTTCCAGGATTTGCTTCCTCTTGCTCCAATAGCAGCAACATTATTGCTTTAAGTAATGCTACATCTCCATTAACCTTAACCTGTAAGAATAAGTCAGTTAGCACTGTCCCACCAGTCAACATTTTTTGTGGTCGCTGTGGATTGGTATACTTCATCAATCCTGCTTCCGGTAATGGATTGACTGTGATTATCTGACCGCCATTTTCTTTGCATTTCTCAAGTGCTGTTAACATTCTTGGGTGGTTTGTCCCAGGATTCTGTCCCATAACCATAATCAATTCCGCTTGGTGCAGATCCTTTAGTGTGACAGAACCTTTCCCTATTCCAAGTGTTTGACCAAGTCCTTGTCCGCTTGACTCGTGACACATATTAGAGCAATCTGGTAGGTTGTTAGTTCCAAACTGTCTTACAAACAACTGATATAGGAACGCTGCTTCGTTGCTAGTACGACCAGAAGTGTAGAAAACTGCTTCATCTGGTGATGCTAAACTATTTAACTCATCCGCAATCATTTGAAACGCATCATCCCAGGAAACAGGAAAGTAATGTCCGCCAGTCAACTTAAGGGGTTGCGTTAACCGACCTAGCTTACCAATTTGAAAATCAGACAACTGGCTAATTGCGGCTACAGAATTTTTCTTAAAGTAATCGGGTGTTAGTCGTTTCTTGGTAGCTTCTTCAGAAATGGCTTTTATCCCATTTTCACAATACTCTCCTATTGACGAACGTTCGTCATCAGGATCTGGCCAGGCGCATCCTGGACAATCGAATCCCCCTTTTTGGTTGACTTTAAACATGGTCTTCATGGCCGCGCTCGTCGTCATATACTTACGAGCATATTGCAGAGAAGACATTATTGCAGGCACGCCAACACTATTGGACGCTGGTCCAACTAATTTTAGGCCTGTTAACTTGAGTGGTGTTTGAGCGTTTGGGAGCAATACGATGTCATTTCCTTTATCTTCCATAATGATGATTAGCGTGTTGTTATCCGTTCCGAATTGGAATAGATATTAAATTTATTCTTTTTTAGGAAACCAATCAATGTTAAGCCTGATTCTTTTGCAAATTGTACGGCCAGACTACTAGGAGCACCTACTGCAACCATCATTGGAATCCCTGCCATCACTGCTTTTTGAACCAATTCAAAGCTTGCTCTCCCACTTACAAGTAAAATACACTCACTTAATGGTAAATCATCTTGTAGTAGTGCTTTTCCAATTAACTTATCCAAAGCATTGTGACGACCGACATCTTCACACAAGAATTGCAAGACCCCTGTACTCGAAAACAAGGCAGCAGCATGTATACCACCAGTTAGCTGAAAAACTGTTTGCTGGCTGTTTAACGTTTCCAGCAATTGATATATCGTGGATTGATCGGCCTTCGGTTTCCCTGGTATCAGAGTATAGCAACTGTGCTGAAACACCATATCGATTGAAGACTTGCCACAAACACCACAGCTTGATGTCGTGTAGAAGTTTCGATTGAGTCGTTCGGGATCAAATTTCAAGGTAGCTTTCAGCTCAACTAGCAGCGAGTTTTCTTTGGACTCGTTGGCTGCCTTGAAGGCGTCATACTTCATTGTAATCACATCAGCTGACTGTCCTATGATTGCTTCAGTAAAGAGAAAACCGACTGCAAGCTCTAGGTCTAATCCAGGCGTACGCATGGTTACTGCGATGCTTTTCTGTTGTCTGTTATTGGCAGGTCCGTAAGCGATTTTGATTTCTAATGGCTCTTCAACTGCGACCTGATCTGAAACGATACTGCTTTGATTGTCTGTGATTTTATCAACAGTAACTTCTAGTGTTTCTTTAAGCGATTGATATGGCGTATCTTGTTTCACTTGATTGCGTTAGGATTGGGAAAATTATCTGACTGATCTTCATCTAATCTTTCATCTAGGCACTTAAAGTCTTTTTCAACTAGGATGGACAGTTTTCTGTTTGCTTTCAACTCGATTTCATTTCTAAGGCTGATCTCATTACTGTTGACCCAGTTTAACGCCACGTCTGATGGGATATAAACGCGGAGCTGATTACCATTGAACTGTGCATCTAGCTTTCCTGAAGGCTTTTGTTCTAGTGAGTAACTAAGTACGGAGTGTCCGAAATGGGTTTTCTCTTTTAGGTGGCCGTCACTGCCAAACTGCTGCACTTCTGACTGTGTTAGCCGTAGGCGGATGGTGTCTCCTTTTATCCTTAGTTTCATATCAAATTCGTTTAAGCAAAAATACAAAAAAGATTCTTGGTGTCATTATTTCATTAATAGTAGTCGCCCAAAAAAAAAGAGTGATGAAAAATCATCACTCTATAATCAGTAAACAAACTAGTTAAATAACAAACATTTTTAAAGCATTTTTGGTTAAGTTTCTATTAACCAGATCTTAGCTTATTCCTTGGGTTTTGTGGGTTTATAGTTGTTCTTTAAAGTTGGACCTGCCTTCCGTTACTTTACAGGAAGGCCTTTGTGGAGTTGAGCGTTAAATAAAATCGGTTGGATGAAGAACCTTTAATTTATTGTTTAAAAAAGTTAGTTAGTCATTAGGTTTTTGTAGGCTTATTGTTTGTGTTAAAGTTGTATTATTAAGATTATGTAAGTTGTTTAGATAAGGAGTTTATTATTTAATCTTTACAAATTTCTTAGCAGTTGTTCTCCAGTCGTTACTTTTGATGTGTACAAAGTAAGTTCCCGCTGCAAATACTTCAGAATCAAAAGATAAGTTGTTAGCTCCCAAGGTAATTTCAGATGATTCTGTATGTATCAGTCTACCGGTTACATCAGTAATCATGATTTCTACTCTTGTTACATTGACTTCAGTATAGAAAGTAATATTTACAGGACCTGACGTTACTGGATTTGGATAAACATCTGACATTGTAAAGGCAGAACCTTCTTCAAAGCAAGATGATCTTAAGCTTATTGTTTTTGAAGTGGTAGAAGATCCATCAGTATCTACTTGAGTTAGTCTATAGTAATTGAATGCTGAGGCCTTTGTATCAGTGTAAGAATAACTTTGTAGTTGATTAGAAGTTCCTGCACCGTTTATAGTTGCGATTGTTTCAAACGTCTCTCCATCAATACTCTTTTCTACTAGGAAATAGTCATTGTTTATCTCAGAGGCAGTTGTCCAATCAATTACTACAGCACAATCTTCTTCAGTTGCTTCAAAACTTGCTAATTCAATTGGAAAGGCACGGCATATAGGATCTGCACAGGTTGTATTGTTTAAGTATAACGCCTCGTCAACCTCATACAATGTATTAGTAGCATTATCTTTTTCTCCAATAAATGTAGGAGGAAACATTGCAGGGCTGTGATCATGCCAGATTAGTTCAAGACATTTTGTATAGTCAAGAATATCAAATGAAATCCTGCCAATAGTTCTCCAATCGGTAGTGACAATCTCACCTGTACCACCTGCAAGCACTACATTGTATGAGGCAATAGTATCAAGTGAACCTTTAAGGGTGTGCGGATCATATAAACTAGAACCAATAAATCCAGTTAGGTGCATAGAGTCAATTGCTAAAGAACCAAGTACTACAGCATCTCTATTATATGAGAATCGGTAATTTTGATCAGCAATATTAAATTCTGAACCAGCACTGTTGGCTCTAACATCAATATTTATGTAAATCTTATTAACATTACAATCTACTTTGTGTAGATCAAATCGAACATCATACTCTCCATCTTGTGCTGTAGCAAAAAATGAAAGTAAAGTAAAGAAGGTAACAAATAAAGTGTTTGTAAAAGTATTATTCATGATTACTAATTTAAAAGTGTTGTTTGTTGATTACGATTGTAAGTTGCAGTTATTTTCAACGTCACGCAAGTCATGAATTGTAACATCAAGGTAAATTTTAACTTTTTGTGACTTTATAATCAATCAATTAAAATTACTTGTATGTTAAATGGCCTAGATGTAATTCTTAAGACTAATGCAATATCAGCCATAATTCTTTTGTGACATTAATAAAGGCCAAATGCCATATTTAAAAAGCGGATTATTAAACTATTAGTTAATAATAATGTGAATTAAATTGAATTACAATAAAAATGTCAATTGTATAAAATATTGTAAATAAATGTCACAAATAACCTACTTTTCTCATAATTAAATTTCATATTCTCTTCTCTAGAAAGATAGAATGAACCAATTTCAAGTTATTCTTAAAGTACATATTTACAAAACTAGTTGTCTGGAATGTGACCGTAGAAATAGGTCAAAAAAGGATAAAAAAAGTTGAATTTTTATTTGAAGTATAATAGAAATGACACCAAAAGTGGACTATTAAGTCTTTTTCAACCTAAAATTAGAAAACGAGCGCTTTCAAAATAATAACAAATCAGACTATTTTTAGGAAAATACTTCAAATAGTACACTTATTTAGGTAAATTATTACCCTAATCTAAATAATATCAATCAAAATTGTTAAAAATTAGTGTATTTGGTTGATTTACAACCTAGAATATGCACTTCTAAACCAAGCAATGCGCAAACAGATATTAGAAATTGAGTATGTCAGTCCCCTACCCTTTAACCTCCTTTCGTTCACGGATATAATACTCAACAGTCTCTACCATATCCTTACTACCCATGTATACTGGACATCGCTGGTGGAGTTCAAACGCTTCAAGCGCCATGATTCTATCTTTACCGTTACTGGCTTTTCCACCCGCCTGCTCAATCAAAAAAGACATCGGATTACACTCATATAGCAATCGGAGCTTGCCTTCTGGTGCATTGGAAGTCGCAGGATAAAAGAAAATACCTCCCTTGATTAGTGTGCGGTGTACATCAGCAACCATCGAACCAATGTAACGATGGGAATAAGATTGATCCATACAAGAATCTACGTAAGCCTTTATTTCTTCTTCGAATTTAGGATAATTACCTTGATTTACGGAATAGATCTTTCCGTTTTTTGGTATTTGAATGTTCTCATGCGACAAGCAAAATTCTCCTATAGATGGATCTAATGTAAAACCATGCACACCATCTCCAGTAGAATAGACCAACATTGTAGAAGAACCATAAACCACATATCCGGCAGCTATTTGACGGTCGCCTGATTGAATGAAGTCTTTTAACTCCACTTGTCCTGAAGTACTTGTGCGTCGATAGATAGCGAATATGGTTCCAATCGAAACATTCACATCAATATTACTTGAACCGTCTAGTGGATCAAATAAAACGACATACTTAGCATTCTTAGAGTGTGTTGTAGTAATTGGAACAAAATGATCATTTTCTTCAGAAGCAATTCCACAGCACTCCCCACTGTTTTTAAGGCAAGAGATCATTACATTATCAGCAAGTACATCAAGTTTTTGTACAACTTCTCCTGAAGCGTTTTCTTGTCCGGCCTTTCCTACAATATCAACTAGTCCAGCCTTATTGACCTCCCTGCTTATGATTTTAGCGGCTAAACCTATATCACGCAACAAGCTGGAAAGCTCACCTGTTGAATAAGGATTCTTTTGTTGAGCTTGAATAATAAACTCGTCTAGCGTGATAATTTTGTGCATGTTTGTCCAATTTAAACGCAAATATAACCATTCATAAAAAAACAGCGAAATACTTAAGGGCAAATAACCAATATATTGTATATTCGCCATGAAACAAGTATAGTATTATACAAAAATTCTAACACAACTAACTACTAACCAACACTATGAATAGATTAACATCAATCCTAGTTTTTATTATTTGTAACACTCAACTATTTGCTCAAAACGGTGAATTCGATGTCCGAATAAAACTACACACAATTGACTGTATTTCAAACAAGGTCGAGATAGATCTCCAGATACGAGCTGAAAGCCCTACAACCACTTTTAACCTCTCGGACATGAACTTTAGGTTCAATTACAATAATGCCTTAGCAAATCCAACATTGGTTCAAGAATTGACACTTTCAGGCAACGTTAATACCACGACACCTCCAACTGTAAGTTTTTACGACACCCACACCCTTACTGGTACCATTAGCGATATTGTTTCTTACAATGTTTCTCTAACTGGTGGAGACGGTTACCCGTTGAATGATATTGATTATGTTTCTGTTGGTAGAATATCATTCGACATCATTGATTCTTCAGTTCCAATAGAATTAACTTTTCGTAGCAAAATTGGTGGGAACTTTCCTAATACTTTTATCGGTGAGAAATACAACAATGACCTTTATATTGCAGCAGAAGCTTCATTCAACGATTATTTGCAGAATGTCTATTGTTTTAATAATACAAATCCCATAACTGTAAACGATATGGGAACAGGCGCTCCAGAAATCACCGAAACCTACTGTGTATTAGATAATGACTCAGATCCTGAAACAGAATTGAATACAGGATCAATTTCAATCGTTACTGGTCCAACAGTAGCTGAGGGTATAGCATTCGTTGATACTTTAGGATGTATTAGTTTTACCCCTACAGCTGGCTTCTCAGGAACAGTACCAATGACTTACGAAGTTTGTGATGATGGGAATAGTATTGAATCTGTAAAAGGTGCTGACAATCCAGACCCCGTCTCTCTACCAGATCCAATGACACCAGGAATTGCAACAATGCCAGCACTTTGTTCTACTGGAACACTAGAGGTTGTCGTTGGTAGTGGTGGTGTAAAAGTAAGCCCTAAGCTATATTTGGAAGGACCATATAATAGTGGCTCAGGTGAAATGACTATTGGTGTGAATAGTTCAGGATTTCTACCTACAACAGAGCCATTTACAGCAATTGGGATTCATACTGGCACGGAAACAACAACTACAGCGATTTTGGCTAATAACGCTATTGTTGACTGGGTACTAGTGGAATTAAGAGATGCTGCTAATCCAACTACTGTGATTACAACAAGAGCCGCTCTGCTCAGTAGCCAAGGAGTCGTTACAGATACAGATGGTGTGTCTCCTGTCGATTTTATTGTGACTGCAGGAAATTACCATGTTAGTGTTATCCATCGGAATCATTTGGGTATCATGACAGCTAACGCTCTTGCCTTATCACCTATGAATACATCAGTTGATTTCACAACAACTGCATTGTATGGACTCAATCCTGTTAAGATTGACTCAGGGGTACAAATTATGTGGGCTGGCGATTCTGATACAAATGGTGCAGTCAATGCAGCCGATCGATCTAATGTGTGGAACGACAGAAACTTATCAGACTATCTGCCTACAGATTTCACACTAGACGGAACGGTCAATGCAGCAGACAGAAGTAGATGCTGGAATAACAGAAACCTTACCGCTCAATTACCATAAGTATTAGCATTTACTAAACAATATGTCTTGAAATCCATTATTAGTATAGTTGTTTATTAGATCGTAATCAATATGAATCATCAGACAGACAATTATTCAATTCGGGTTCACCCTTATCAGGTTATCATTTTTTTAATGTTGGCAGGTTTGTCAGCATTATTCTTGGCATTAACAGCCGCCTATCTCTATCAGCGTGTAGAAATGGGTATTGAGCCAATAAGGCTTCCAATTATTTTTCTGTTTAACAGTCTCATACTTATAGGTTGCAGTTATTTTATCAAACAAGCTAATTTTGCTTATCTAGAAGATAATACCGATAAGTACATTCGAAGTCTTTACATCACTACCGGATTGACGCTAGTTTTCATGATTGCTCAGTATATCGGTTGGCAGATAATGAATAATAATGGAATATTCTTGACGGACGGTCCTGCTACATCTTATCTATATTTATTATCAGGATTACATCTTGTTCACGTTTTTGGAGGGTTACCAGCATTACTTTGGTTTATTTATACAGCAGTGAAGTACATGAAAGAACCGGTAACTGTTCTTGTTTACTTTTCAGATCCAGATAGACGATTAAAGCTGAAACTATTGACAACTTACTGGCATTTCCTTGATATTTTGTGGATTTACTTAGTTGTTTTTTTTATGGTAATGAGTTTATTTTAGTATTAAAAAGAGGATACTTTATGAACCAATCCGCACCAATTCTTTTCGAAAATCAAATTTAGTCTCAAATTCAAATAACTTTTAATTATTTTTGAGCTTAATTAGAACACACACGATGCAGAACAAAATTGACTTATTGAATGAGAAGAAGGCACTTTCCAAGTTGGGTGGTGGTGAAAAACGTATTGAGACCCAACATAAAAAAGGTAAACTGACCGCTAGGGAACGGATTCATTTCCTAATTGACGAAGGTACTTTTGAGGAGATCGGAATGCTAGTCACCCACCGTTGCACAGATTTTGGGATGGAAGACCAACAGTTTTATGGTGATGGAGTTGTCACTGGATACGGACAGCTTCATGGAAAATTAGTTTATGTGTTTGCTCAAGACTTTACTGTCTTTGGTGGTTCTCTCTCTGAAACGCATGCTGAAAAAATCTGCAAAATCATGGATCTCGCCATGCAAAATGGTGCCCCATTAATCGGATTAAACGATTCTGGTGGTGCCAGAATACAGGAAGGCGTGCAGTCTCTTGGAGGATATGCTGATATCTTTTACCGCAATACCCGTGCGAGTGGCGTCATTCCGCAGATCTCAGCAGTGATGGGACCTTGTGCTGGTGGTGCAGTCTATTCCCCGGCTATTACTGACTTTACGGTCATGGTAGAAAATACATCATACATGTTTGTAACTGGTCCCAACGTGGTGAAAACCGTTACTAACGAAGAGGTCACAGCAGAAGAGCTAGGCGGAGCATCAGCACATGCCGTAAAGTCTGGAGTGACGCATCTCACCGCAGCCAATGATATGGAGTGTATCGAAAAGATAAAGCGATTGATGAGCTACATCCCTCAAAATTGTGAAGAGGACGCTCCAGTATATCCCTACGAAATACAGGATGAGACCAGAGATGTGCTGGCAACCATTATTCCTGAAAGTGCCAATCAACCCTACGATATTAGAGATGTGATTGACGGTATAGCTGATAGCGATTCCTTTATGGAAATTCATAAAGACTTTGCGGAAAACATGGTTGTTGGTTTTGCTCGCATTGCTGGTAGAAGCATTGGTATTGTTGCCAATCAGCCTTACTACCTAGCAGGTGTCTTAGATGTCAATAGTTCAAGAAAAGGCGCGCGTTTCGTACGTTTCTGTGATTGCTTCAATATCCCATTACTAGTGTTGGTAGATGTGCCTGGTTTCTTACCTGGAACAGATCAGGAGTGGAATGGAATCATTGCTAATGGCGCGAAGTTACTATATGCATTTAGCGAAGCAACAGTACCAAGAATCTCAGTCATCACAAGAAAAGCATACGGTGGTGCCTATGATGTCATGAATTCCAAGCACATCGGTGCTGATATGAATTATGCATGGCCTAGTGCTGAAATTGCGGTAATGGGTGCAAAAGGAGCTGCAGAGATCATTTTCCGTAAGGAGATAAAAAATGCTCAAGATCCTATTGCCAAACTTTCTGAAAAAGAGGAAGAATACAGAGAGAAATTTGCTAATCCTTACCGTGCTGCCCAACGGGGATTTATTGATGAGGTAATAGAACCACAACATACTCGTTCTAAGCTTATCAATGCTTTTAAAATGCTTGAAAACAAGGTTGCCGTCCTTCCTAAGAAAAAACATGGCAATTTGCCACTATAAATCAATTGTCCATGAGTAAGTTTCTATTGTATGGTGCTAATGGTTATACCGCTGGATTAATCATTCAGATTGCCAATGAATACGGCCTAACACCTGTTTTAGCAGGTAGGAATAAGGAAAAGGTGACTGCACTCGCTAAAGAACATGGTTTAGAAAGTAGAATATTTGATTTAAGTGATACTTCAACTATTGTAAAGCAACTAACTGATTTTAAAGTAGTTTTACATTGTGCAGGACCGTTTATGTATACAGCCAAACCAATGATGAAGGCGTGCCTTGAAGCAGGTGTACATTACTTAGATATCACTGGAGAAATCACAGTGTTTGAGCGAGGATTCCGTAATAATCAAAAGGCTTTGGATAAAAATATTATGATTATGCCTGGTGTTGGATTTGACGTTGTACCTACGGATTGTATGGCGGCTTATCTTAAACAACGATTACCCGATGCTACTCATTTAGAATTAGCGATTGGGAGCATTGGTGGTGGTGTTTCTAGAGGAACCGCAACAACTATGATTGAGAATGCTGGAGAAAGTGGTGCTATTCGCGAAGACGGTATCATTAAACCTGTTGCCCCTGGCTTTAAAACACGTCGGATTCCTTATTATCACAAGGAGTTACTTGGTGTCACCATTCCATGGGGAGATGTATCTTCGGCGTTTCATACTACTGGGATTCCGAATATCCTAGTCTATATGGCCATCCGTCCTAAAGCACTTCGATTCATCAAGATGCAACGTTATGCTGGATGGCTTTTGAAACGAACTTTTGTAAAAAATCGATTGAAAAAGCGGATCCAAAATCGCAAACCCGGTCCAACCGATGAACAACGTCAGAATGGCAATTGTTTGGTTTGGGGAGAAGCTACTAACCTAAAAGGCGATACTGTTGCCGCCAATTTTAAAGGACCTGAAGGTTATACACTCACCGCTCATACGGCTTTACTGATTACTAAGAAGGTGCTTGCGGGCAATTGGAAGCCTGGTTTTCAAACACCCGCAAAGGCATACGGTGCTGATTTAGTCATGGAACTCAACGATACCGTTCGGAAAGATCTTTAAATGAATTTTCCTCCTTCTATCAAGGCTATATTCCCTACTTTGTTCATGGGACTGATCATGTGTTGCATCCAACTATTGTCACCATTGAATTTTTGGATAGATTGGTACGTCCAACCCCAAACACTGGGGAATTACTGTGAACAACAGCTTCTCGATGCTGTGTTCCGGGAACCCATTAGCTCCTGGTCTAATCTCATTTATTGGTATTTAGGCTGGTGGATACTATTTGATCCAAAATCTCAGCACTCAACCAATTTTCTCTATTCCAACAACGGATATATCTGGTATTGGGGCGTGCTTTATTTGTTTATGGGCACTGCAAGTTGGTTTTTTCATGCCTCTATTGCAAGCATTGCGCTGGCATTTGATATGGGAGGCGTGTATATCTCATTTCTGTTACCTTTTATCCTCAATCTCCATAGGATCTTAAATTATTCAAGTGGAAATCCTGCTGAGAAGTCTACTACTCTAATGTGTGGATTGCCGTTGTTTGCAGTCACTGTTGGTGGTACACTAGGATACTTGGAGGACTCGTTTAACTCCATACCTGTTGTCTTATTCGGCTTGGTATTGAATGTTGTAATGTTTGTTTACATAGAAATGAAATGGACTACATACGCCAATACACGCTATTTGTGGATTGCTCTAATCTTGATTCTGTGTGCTGCTTTCAGTTGGTGTGCGGATAAATTTAGGTTGGTGTGTGATGCGGATGGCTGGATTCATGGGCATGCTGTCTGGCATGTATTGATGAGTGTCGGTGCGTTTCAAATGTATCGCTACTTGAAGTCTGAGGGCACTGAGGCTAACGTGCAATCCTAAGCTACTGTTATTCAATAGTTAAATCAACTTTACCTCAATTAACAGTTCAAGAGATTTAGATGGTGTTTTGTGTTATTTTGGGGCTTCCACCAGCTTATTTCATGCGCTGCTGTCGCTCCTTTCCATACTCCGCTTTGCTTCGGTGCTGCGCACGGCTCCTAGCGTCGCCTATTCCAAGCAGCTAAGCCGGTCACTTTCTTAACCCACATTGAGCAAATGCGTCTAAAAAATCGTAATAAGTGTTAAAGTTTAGCCTTTTTTCCTTGAAAAATGTGTTAAAAACAGCAACTTAAAAA
>Ga0209186_1000136_pt1 | contig 61942 bp, 55 predicted proteins | sample SidtaG_FD_187426 | JGI IMG/M metagenome (GOLD analysis project Ga0209186, IMG submission 187426) | Marine algal microbial communities from Sidmouth, United Kingdom - Sidmouth_Male2 metaG (SPAdes) (version 2) | ecosystem: Host-associated > Algae > Red algae > Unclassified | place: Sidmouth... | reverse complement strand
TTTAAAATTCTTTTCTCTTTGGCAATAGTGTCAATGCTACTCAATAACTTTCCTGTGGCTTCTATTTTAAAGAAGATTTTCTTTTTGTATAGAATTTCTCCATCTACCTTTGATAAGTTATAATCGCCTTTTTTAAGTCGGGTTACCGAAGTTTTTGAAATGCCATAGGCTAGGAGTAAATCAAAGACAAAATCATCTTTAGAGAAATTGTCAATTATACTCTGGACGTTATGTTGTATTTCAGTTGATTTCATTTGTTTTCCTATTCGGGTATGTAAGAAACAAGCAATTCCTTAACGTTAATATCGAAAATTTCAGCAATTTTAAAAAGGATTTCAGAACTCGATTGTATTCTATTTTGGATATAAGAGTTTACCATATTGTAACCCTTTCCCAGCTTTTCAGCTAACCAAATTTGAGCTGCCTTTTCTTAATAAACCATTTTAATTCAACTCATTTTGAGTTATTGGTTATGAATCGACAATATAGTTACAAAATGTCATTATCTCATTATTTATCTTAATCCTGAATGATGGGTGGGATTCGCGCGGCACTGATTTTTCTAAACCTGTCGAATTCGACACCTTTAAAATTCCTATGAGATTTGTGAGTGCTTTAGTTCCGATCAATCCTCCTCCAAGGTTGCGCCTCCTCTATCTGATAAGCGAGGTCAAATAGTAATTTCTCTTGTCCATGATTTGCAGAAAAAAGCATGCCGATTGGAAGGTCTTTTGATTGGTCGTGTCCCAAGGGCAATGACAATGACGGTCCGCCACTAGCGCTGCAATAAGGCGTTGTATAAGCCCAGTTGGCTACTCTTGGGAACATTGTGTCAAAATCTAAATTCATACCTAAGTAGCCTAGCTCTGGCGGCGCATGAGAAAGCGTTGGGGTTAAAAGAACATCGAGATCAAGCGCTTCAAATTTTCTTTGATAATCGTGATAACATTGTCGCAACCTATAAATAGTAGCGGGCAGTTTTAGAATATTCTTTTTACAATGGTTATCGTGATAACATTGTCGCAACCTATAAATAGTAGCGGGCAGTTTTAGAATATTCTTTTTACAATGGTTGGAAAGACCCAGAGATAACTTTGTTAGTTTGCTGGGGTTAAAATCGGAGCCAAACATGAGTTTGCCAAATCGGTGACAAGAGAAGGCACTCAATGACCAAAGGAGTATGAAGTCTCTTTTGAATTGATCGCCTACATTCAACTCAACGAACTTGACAGTGTGCCCCATTGATTCCAGAAGAACTGCCGTTTCTTCAAGCATAGCCTTAGTCATTTCATCCGATTTTTGACCATCCGCTCCTTCATCGGTATAGCCAATTTTATACGTTTTCTTTGAAGGACCAGCGACTAAGCCTATTGTCTCTAATTTGGGGTTTTTGTAATACTTTTCTGCTTCAGCATAAAAATGGGCATGATCTCGTACAGAACGCGAAACGATTCCGTCAATCGCAATTTCTACAGCTTGAACATTAAAACAGCTTGATTTTAGTAATCGACCCCGACTTGGTTTTAAGCCGACCAAGCCACAACAGGATGCTGGAATTCTGGTAGAACCGCCACCATCAGCAGCATGGGCAATAGGAACTACGCCAGCAGCCACTAATGCAGCCGACCCGCCAGATGACCCACCGGCAGTATGCTTTGTATTCCATGGATTACAAGTATCCTCCGTATTTGGGAATTCAGTAGAACAAGTGAAGCCAAACTCTGGCATTGTACTGTTTCCCAAATGTACAAACCCTTGATCAAAAATTTGTTTGACAATTTTATCCGACTTAGTAGAAGGCGCAATGTTAGCAAAAGCTTCTGATCCAAAACGTGTAGGCAATCCTTTTACTAGTGTTAGATCTTTTATGAAAGTGGGTACACCTGCAAAAAAACCTTTCGAGTGCGTGTTTGCAGTGTTTAGTGCTTCGTTATAACAATCAGTAACGATAGCATTGATTTGGGGTTCCACCTTTTTTGCTCGTGCAATAGTAGCGGCAATCACCTCCTTGGGCTGCACTTGTTTCGTTTTTATTAATTCAGCAATTCCTACTCCGTCCAAATCAGAAAGGACATCATCAGAAAAAGCATGCGTCCTTTTTGTGTTTTTTGTCATTTAAATCTATTTATTCAAATCAAGAACTGCCATGAGCAACAAAACCTAAGCAAAAATATGGACACCAAAAACTAAAGGTGCAGCTAAAATATAGTTATTGCGTACAGTGTCAGGCAAAAGCAAGGGACTTTATTAGCGAAAGCGTAACAAAAAAAATACGTAGCACATTTAAATACAACTAAATTTTGTCACCGGCAAAATGATGAACGGTTTGCTGAAACTAGCCCAATCCCACTCAAATCGTTTTTAGGTATTCAATCAATGCTTCTCTATCAGTTTGGCTCAAGCCATCACCGTAGTAGTGTCCTTGGTTGCCATAGCCTGGAGTTGTTGTATCATAGACCTCCTTGCTGGTTTTGCTTGTTTCAACGGTATAATTCCAGCCTACATTTGTATGATCATAGTCTACAGGACTATAACCCCGCTTGAAATACGTTGGTCGGCGACTACTATCAAGTAAGTCCATTAATGTGGGGACTGAGCCATTGTGCAAGTAAGGAGCAGTCGCCCAAATACCATCAAGAGGAGGAGCGACGTACCCGTTATTTACTACAAGTCTGCCAGGATTGTCTCCTGTATTAAACCAACTGGTATTATACCAATCAATAAAACCAGTAGAGCTAAAGTTAGCTGTTACCAGAAGAGGATCGGTTTGGATTTCCGCCAAATCAATCAACAGATTTGGGTAGGTATCAGTGTCACCATAAGTACCGTGGCATTTCTTACAAGTCGTTTCAAACACAGATTTTCCTCGAGGCAGCAGTGCTTGGTCGACAGTACCACCGTATGTCGGGGCATCGATTGTGTTGATGTATGCAAGGATATCAGGGAACTGAGTGTCAATTGTTCGTGCCTCAGCGGTGTCTGTCATTGTCAAAAGGCTAGATGCCATTAAGAATTTAGAGAAATCTCCTTGTCCAACACCAGCATAAAACATAGCATTCTTTTTCTTGAGATGCCACCACGGTGGAACATCTGTCGGTGCAGTAGTGCTCGCGGGCGGAATTGGAATTAGTGGAACATCACTCCAAAGAAAATCATTAGGATACCGATGAGAAGCTAATACTGCACCTAACATATCTGCGGTATTGGCACCAACTGTTTCAGTTATGACGTGTGGACCAATAGCGATCGCGCTTTTCCTGAATTGTTCGTAGGCCTTCCATTCATCAGAATTGCCACCATATGTAACCGTAATTACTTGGTCCAGTGTAGGAATTAAAGCACTTTGATCATTAGTAAAATCAGCGTTTGGATTACCTAGTCCTACAATGAATTGTCCATTAATTTCACTTGCATGACACTGTAAGCAGTTGGGCGAAACTATTTTAGCACCATTAGCATGTACAATGGAATTGAATTCATGCGAAATATTTGAATTGTCTCCTGTTCTACCTAATCTATTAGAGTTGTCAGTACCGTAAAACGTAGTGAAAATAGTTCTTGGAATACCACTTGAGACATAATTTCCAGTTACAAGATATTCCCAGCCTGCAACTGGGTCGCCTGAGCGTTGCGGTGATGGATCAATCTCAGTGGCTCCATTGGGTAATACATCGGGATCTGGAATGTCTACTTCAACACTTGGAGGATTAAACGTCGGGTCTTTTTTGCAGGCATGTATCAATGTAAGTATTAACGACAAGCCAAAGAGGAGTAATAAATAAGAAGTCTTTTTCATTGGATCATTAGTTGTCCTGATTTCCTAACACACAGTCTATTCTACAATCAGGTAGTATTATATTACAAAACAAGTTAAAAAAAATATTCATGTTTCACCCGCTTTCTGCCCTACGGATTTAAATTTATCCGATAAAAAACTTGTTTTGTCTTAATTATAAACGGTTGTCTCTAATTAAGTGCTGCAAATAGTATTATTTCTTTATTTTGCTGCAAATTAGCATCATGCAATTATTTGAAGTGATCTCTTTAGCTTTTAAAGCCGTGAGAAGCAATCTGCTTCGTTCGGTTTTAACCTCATTGATTATAGCTTTGGGAATCACTGCATTGGTAGGCATTCTTACCGCCATCGATAGCTTAAGTAATACCATGAATAGCAATTTTTCAACCATGGGAGCCAATACCTTCAATATCATCCGAACAGGTACCGGTATCAGTAGTGGGGGACGAGGTCGACGAAGGCAGAAAGGCCCCGTCATAACTTATGATCAGGCTACAGCATTCAAAGATCAATTCAACTCTCCAGGGATTGCGTCTATTAGTGTAAGAGGTACATCGGAAGGACAGATTAAATTTAGAAAAGAGTCTACAGATCCCAATATCACAGTATTTGGTGCTGATGAAAACTATCTGGACGCTGCAGGATACGAAGTCGCTCAAGGCAGAAATTTCAATGAATCAGACAACCGAAATAATCGGAATCTCGCGATTCTGGGTGTCGAGATTGCCAAAACACTGTTTATCAATCCGGATATAGCGCTCGACAGCATTATTACTGCCGACAATATCAAGTATAAAGTGATCGGTGTCTTAAAGGAAAAGGGATCGAGTAACTCTTTTAGCGGTGACCAGCAGGTGTTTATTCCCTTGTCGACTGCCAAGCGGTATTACGCATCCCTCAATCAAGATTACAACCTCTCTGTAGCCGTCAATAACGGGATTGAGATCGACGCAGTTATCGACGAATCTACTGGCTTATTCCGTATCATACGCGGACTGGGTGCTTCTGATGACGAAGACTTTGAAATCAGTAAAAGTGATGGCTTGGCAAAAATGCTGGAAGATAATACTCGAACGCTTCGGCTGGCGACTATGTTTATTGGGGTAATTACCTTGTTTGGTGCTGCGATTGGACTGATGAACATTATGTTGGTCTCTGTGACTGAACGCACCCGAGAAATCGGCATTTGCAAGGCTATCGGTGCTACAAGCAACACAATACTGATGCAGTTCTTATTTGAGGCAATAGCGATTTGTCAAATTGGTGGGATCCTTGGTATTATTATGGGGATCCTTGTTGGGAATATCGTTTCTTTTGCGATGAAGGGAGATTTTATCATTCCGTGGGCCTGGATCCTGTTGGGTCTTGTCTTATGTTTATTTGTAGGACTGGTCTCTGGACTTTATCCAGCACTTAAAGCTGCGAAGCTTGATCCTATTGAGTCGTTGCGGTATGAGTAGTAACTGGTTTTTCTGTTGAGTCAAAGATGAAGAAACGAAATTATTTATGATTAGAATTAAAACAGTCACAACCTTTGCGATGGGTATTTTTTTATTCGCATGCACCAACAGTACATGTAATAAAAGAAATCTGCATGACCTAAGTAAATCGGTCCTGTGCTTCCAGGCGTTTCATTGATGAAAATGTCAAAAAAGACATCGGATCCGACTACTCCAACATTTTCAATAGATACTATTAACAGAAAAGCCAATCGAAGAATTCTACTGGTATTTTGATAAAAGCTCACAAGCTCAATCTAGTGTATTTAAATTGAGAGTATTGAACGACAGTGTTTATTGTCATGAATTTTATGAATTAGGAAAATTTAAGAAACCTATAAAGGATGAAGATGGATCTATTGTTTCCGATACATTCAAACTCATTAATAATGAATTGTTTGTCAAAAAAAATAATTCATATTACTTGCTTTTGAGCACAAAAAATTTCCACCAAAAACGTGATACATTTTGCGATGTTAGAACTAGAAATTGGGTATGTTATACTCCTGGACATAGTTATGCTAAAGGCTCAGATAGTCTTTATTTTTTTAAAAAAGGAAATTATTTTTTTAACGAAAACTTTGGTATTGAATTTAATCCTCAAATCGGTATCACCGCAATTTGCGAGGGGAGAGAAGTAATGTACTTAGAAAAATTCAATATAAATTGATCGCAACTAGGCGTATGACATAATTGGCACAAGTCCTAACAAACACATTTGTAAGCAATGGAATTTAATATTAAGGCGCAACCATTACAGCCTTCGCTCTTTTTCCATCAACGCTAATCCAGTAAATGCCTTCTGTTTGTTGACTCAAGTCCACCCTTGCAGGAAAATCAGCACTCAGTTCTAAGTAAACCCGCTGTCCGACACCATTAAACACTTCCAACAGATGTGAGTCATCCGTATCCAGATCAACAATCACCTGACCACTAGTAGGGTTGGGATAAAGGGTTAGTGTTTCAAGTCCCGCCAAATCATCAACACTTAAGGCAAGATTACACACCATTGGATCAGGATTCAACTCAAGAAAGTTGCCAGGTGTTAGATCCTTGCCGACAAAGCCTGAAAACGTAGGCAGGTATCGGATAAAACGAAAAATAAAATTCGTATTCGGTTGCACAGGATCGCCTTGTGTGAAAATTTGACCTTGAATGATGGGGTTGATATAAGACCAAACAACATCATTGTTCGAATTGACCTCGATCATTCTGCCTTGACGACCAGAACAGATCAGCATATTGCCATTGGGTTGTTTCTGCGCACCAGATAAGCCTGATGAGTACATGTTTTGTGGTGGGTTATCAGTAAAAGTATAGTCGAAGGCTGTTGGGCCGTAAGCCATACCGGGTGTCAAAACATAGTTGTTATTAGGGCCAAGTGGTGGGTCAATGATATTGACGGTAGAGTACGATCCTGGTACACGATTATTGAATACTAGCAGCTTACCAAAATCTGGATCATTGGCCATTCCTTCATTATCAATCCAAGAGACATCGTGACAAAAAAACAGCTTTTGATCAGCATTAGTGCCTGTATTATAGGCTAAAGGGTTGCCCCAACGGTATAGCAGATCACCACCTTTTCCTGAGTTTCCACCTGTACTACCAGCCGCTTCTGCTGTAGTCGTACTGTGATCGATGAGCCATAATTCATCAAAGGCAGGGACACTTAGTGCAATTTGGTCCAATACAGGGTTGTAGTCTACGGCATTGATGTGGTTCCAGTCTGCAATCGTTCTACCATAGTTGACGTTGATCCGTTCAGGATGGTCTGCAACGACACCGAAATTGGGTTTAGTCGGATCAAAATCTTGAATTAGGTGATCCCAAACCCGCCATTCCCAGACGATTATCGCAGAATCTGCTTGCGGTTGAATTTCAACGATTTTATCAGGCCACACTTCACCTTCCAGGATTCGTTGAGGGTCACGTCCCATGGCGATGGCTTCTGCTGCGGTTAGTCTTTCCCAAGAGATGAATAGCACATTTCCATTAGGCAAAATTGAAAAATCATGATGCATTCTCACCAGTGAATCATTGTAAGTGAATTTCCAGATTGAATTATTATCCCAGTCCAGTTCTTCAATAAACTCTCCCGCTCCTCCTGCTTGAATATAGGGATTGTTGCCTGTTCCGAACCTACCTGTTCTTACCAAATTCCCATTGGAGTTCAGGTATACACTGTTTCCTGGTTGCGCAGCACTTGGCCAGTGATTTACAATTTTCCCGCAGTTGTCAATCAGATAAGCATCCGTCTGGTTGCCTGGCATCAACAAATTATAGCCTGGTTGTGTCATCAACAAATTATAGCCTGGTTGTGTTTGTCCTGGGTCAAAGTTTAGAACACCTACAGTATTTTGCGCACTTGCAAAACTGGCAAGCCCTAGGAATAAAATTATATTTAACAATCTATTAATCATGTCTTTAAAAGTTTTTTTATAGTTAAGTGTTTATGATTAGAATCCATAATTTCGATAAAATACATTCCAGAAGGACAGTCTTCCAATGATAGACGATTTTGAGTATTATTTAGCTTTCGCTGAATGATAGCCCTACCATTAAGATCAACAATAGTGGCAATACATCCATTAGGTAGATTTGCTTCAATTATTAGGTAATCATCAATGGGGTTAGGAAAAATTTTAATCTCCAACGACTCCTCAATAATTGTTATTGTTGTCATTATAGAATCATTATAAATCGTACAGGTATCTGGAAACGGATTCAACTCTATCGGTGCAATCGGCGTCAGTGTTTTACCAACAAATCCAGGAAAATCTGGACCATATCGTTCTGCCCTAAAAAGATTGTTTCCAATGGCATTGGGTATTCCCTGGGTTACTGGGCCAGTAGAGGTTACGGGACTAATATATCGCCAATGTCTTGTACCTGTTTTATCTACTTCAAAAATAGTACCTTTAAATCCTTCGCAAATCAATACATTTCCATTCGGCAAAGCCTGTGCCCCGGAAACATTTACGGAGAAAAAACCTTGATCAAAAAACGTCCAGTCTGGTGCAGCAGGTGCAAAGGCTTGGGTTGTACCTATTGTGTAATTGCCACTGGCATCCACTGGAGGATTAATGATATCTACAGAGGAATAGTTGGTTGGTTGTCGGTTGACCCCGTTATTGAATACTAAGATCTTGCCTCCATCATCATATCCATCGGGTATCCAAGTAGCATTATGCTGAGCAAAAAGTTGTTTATCGGCACTAGTACCGCGATCATAGTTTTCAGGATTACCCCAACGATATAGGAAATCGCCGCCTTTTCCACTGTTACCTCCTGAGTGTGATGCCGCTTCCGCTGTTGTTGTACTATGATCGATTATATAGATTTCAGATTGATTCCGGGAGCTGATTAAAATTTGATCCAAGACAGGATTATAATCAATTCCATTAGAATGATTCCAGTCAGAAGTAGTTGGTTGGCCAAGGGGAGGAAGATTGACGTCAATCAGTTCAGGGTGATCCGCAATTACACCAAAATTGGCTTTTGTTGAATCAAGATCCTGGATCAGGTGATCCCAATATCGCCATTGCCATACAATAGCGGCAGAGTCAGTCCCCAGTGGTTGTAGTTCTATAATTTTATCTGGCCAGATAAGATTAAAAGAAATAACTGGGTTTTTCCCATTAGCAATCGCTTCTGCTCTAGTAATACTTTCCCAAGCCAAGACTAGGATGTTGCCATTAGGCAAAATTTCAACATCATGGTGCTGATGTTGAGTGGAGTCGGCAATATTATAGGACCAAACCAAATTGTTATTCCAGTCACGTCGTTCCAGTCGTCCACCAAGGCCTCCTCCAGCGAAGGGTGTGGGCCCAACTCTGTTAGTTCTTAGCAAATCCCCATTGTCCATCAAATAAACAGCTAGGCCTGGTCGGAAAGGTGATTGCCATTGATGCACTTCATAGCCACAATTATCAATCAGATAAGTAAAATTACTAATCATTGGTGAAAAAAGGGTGTACCCATTGAATGCGGAAGGGCTATTTGTAAACAATCCAACGGTTTGCTGGCTAAAACAGATCGTATTGATACTTAAACAAAGTAAAATGTAGAGAATTCGCATAACCAAAATTAATGCTTAAACTCGAATTATTAGTCCAATTGAAAAAAAATTACAAAACTATTGAAATTGGATGGGTAGAGAAGCATCCCAATAGCGCACTAAAAAATATAACTAGCCCAATAATTTCGTCAATTCTAGAATCATCTCTTCAGACATCATTTTTAAGTCATATTCTGGCTTCCAGCCCCAGTCTTGAAACGCTTGAGTATCATTGATGCTACTAGGCCAGCTATGGGCAATTGCATCCCTAAAGTCAGGTGCATAGTCAATCGTGAAGTCTGGAATCTTAGTACGGATTTCAGCAGCGAGTTCATCAGGAGAGAAGGTGATACCAGCAACATTGTAAGCCGACCTAATCTTAATCTGTTCTGCAGGCGCTTCCATTAGTTCAACGGTAGCACGGAGGGCATCTGGCATATACATCATTGGTAAGCGAACATCCTTACTAATAAACGAGGTGTAGCACTTATGTTTTATAGCTTCATGAAAAATTTCAACAGCATAATCAGTTGTTCCACCACCCGGCATCGCCTTGTAGCTAATCAATCCCGGATAGCGCAAACTACGAATATCTAAGCCTCTCTTTTTGTAGTAGTGTCGTCCCCACCGCTCTCCGGCTAGCTTAGTAATACCATATATGGTGGTAGGGTCTGTTATCGTATGTTGTGGTGTCTGTTCTTTAGGTGTTTGTGGCCCAAATACCGCAATACTACTGGGCCAAAAAACACGATCCACTTGCTGTGTGACTGCTGCATCCAGAATATTGAGACCTCCAGTGAGATTAACCTCCCAGGCAAGCGTTGGGTTTTCTTCACCCTTGGCGGATAGAATGGCGGCCAAGTGATAGATCTGATCTATCTTATAATCTCCAATCACTTCATTGATCCGATTTTTATCAAGTACGTTGAGCTGCACATAATCAGGGTTACCAGCTTCACTTGGGTGAATATCTGAAGTGATAACACGGCTGTATTTTGTGCGAAGCAAGTTGGCCAATTCCGTACCGATTTGTCCTTTGGAACCAGTTATCAGGATAGTGAGATCTTTCATAGCGGAAAAATACTAAATATCATGACAATTATGACGTGGTAATCGGTTTAAATTTCACACCTTTTATTAGGCAGCCATGAACTTTCAAAATATTTTGAAAGTTGTTAACTTTAGTTGTATATTTGTTACTATGGAGTATCATGAAGGAAAACAAAAATTTATCCAAGCGTGGGGAACGTTGGGATCGAATTGGGGTATAAATAGGACAATGGCACAAGTTCATGCGTTATTGCTTATTTCTGCAGAACCATTGTGTGCTGAAACAATAATGGAAGAGCTTCAAATTAGTCGAGGTAATGCTAATATGAATATTCGAGCACTAATCGATTGGGGCTTGGTTTTTAAAGAACTTAAGCCTGGTGAACGCAAGGAGTTTTTTGTTGGCGAAAAGGACATGTGGGAAATTTTTAAAAAGGTGATCCAGCAACGAAAGAAAAAAGAACTGGAACCTGTCCTTAAAGTTTTGGAAGAAGTAAGCGCAGTAAACCCAACAGATTCCGAAGAATCTGCTGAATTCGATAAAGTGATCCGTGACATCACCGTATTTGCTAGTAAAGCGGACTCCGCACTAGAAAACCTTTCAAAGGCAGATCAAAACTGGTTTGTCGGAACTTTTATGAAAATGATAAAGTAAGTAGTAAGCATAAAAAAGAGCAACACCTTGTGGCATTGCTCTTATATCTTTCTATTGCTTTAAGTGCAACTAGATTTCCTGATAACCTTGAACTAGCAAGGAGATTTCATTATTCAGTACCTCGATAAAACCATTTTCGATACGGAATATTTGCTTCTCTCCATTTTCTAAAATCACTCGGATTTTGCCTGCCTGTAAAGAGGAAACAATAGCTTGGTGATTTTTCAATACTTCAAACTGACCTTTCGAACCGGGTACTTTAACCGATTTGATGGTGCCTGAAAATACTTGACGGTCAGGTGTTAAGACGATTAAGTTCATCATAATAATTAGGCTTCTGCTTCTGCTAATATTTTCTTACCTTTTTCAATTGCATCCTCGATTGATCCAACTAAGTTGAATGCTGCTTCTGGATACTCATCTACCTCACCATCAAGGATCATGTTAAACCCTCTGATCGTGTCTTCGATAGGAACTAATACACCTTCTAGTCCTGTAAACTGTGTTGCTACGTGGAATGGCTGAGACAAGAACCGCTGTACACGACGAGCGCGCGTTACAATCAGCTTATCTTCGTCAGACAATTCTTCCATTCCAAGAATCGCAATGATATCCTGAAGTTCTTTATATCTCTGTAGTGCTCTCTGAACTCTCAGTGCGGTATCGTAGTGTTCTTCACCAATAATCTTTGGATCAAGGATTCTGGAAGTTGAATCTAGTGGATCTACTGCTGGATAAATACCAAGCTCCGCGATCTTACGGTTCAACACTGTTGTTGCATCAAGGTGAGAGAATGTTGTTGCTGGTGCTGGATCCGTCAAATCATCTGCAGGTACGTAAACTGCTTGAACTGAAGTAATCGATCCTCTTTTTGTAGAAGTAATTCGCTCCTGCATCACACCCATCTCTGTTGCCAGTGTCGGCTGGTATCCTACAGCTGAAGGCATCCGTCCTAGAAGTGCTGACACTTCAGAACCTGCTTGAGTAAAACGGAAGATATTGTCAATAAAGAACAAGATGTCACGTCCTCCTGATGCGTCATCTGCGTCTCCATCACGGAAGTACTCAGCGATCGTCAATCCAGAAAGTGCTACTCTTGCACGAGCTCCAGGTGGTTCGTTCATTTGTCCGAACACCAATGTTGCTTTTGAATTTTCCAGGGCTTTCATGTCTACTTTAGACAAATCCCATCCACCTTCTTCCATAGAATGCTTGAATGCTTCGCCATAATCGATTACGGAAGACTCTAAGAATTCTCTCAGCAAATCGTTACCTTCTCTTGTTCGCTCTCCTACACCTGCAAAAACTGATATCCCATCATATCCTTTAGCAATATTATTTACCAACTCCATAATCAATACCGTCTTTCCTACTCCTGCACCACCAAACAATCCAATCTTTCCACCTTTCGGGTAGGGCTCCAACAAATCAATTACCTTAATACCAGTAAAGAGTACTTCAGACTCAGTAGATAGTTCTTCATACTTCGGTGGCTTACGGTGAATTGGGTAAGCGTTAGATCCTTTTTCTACTTTACCAATACCATCAATGGCTTCTCCAACAACGTTGAACAGACGACCTTTGATCGCAGCGCCAACAGGCATTGTAATCGCAATACCAGTGTCTATTACCTCCATGCCTCTTGTCAAGCCTTCAGTGGAGTCCATCGCAATTGTTCTTACGCTATCCTCTCCTAAGTGTCGTTGACATTCTAGCACCAAAATTTCTCCTGAATCTCTCTTTACTTCAAGAGCATTAAGGATTTCTGGTAGTACTCCTCCTTCAGCGAAACTCACGTCTATAACGGCTCCGATAATCTGCTTGATTTTTCCTTTGTTATTTGCCATCTTATATGAACGGTTTAAGTAGTTTTTAAATTTGCTGCAAAGATAGTGCTTATCACTCAAATTACCAACCTAGATTTAAGTTTTATTCTGTAGACTAGAATGGCTTTGGGGTGTTTGTTTTCACATATATGGCGCTTAGCACCTTCTTTAATATTTAATTTGGAATGCTCGACGGTTATAAAAAGGTCTAGGGTGAATAGCCAGACATCTCGAATTAATATTTTAGCCACTTCCTAATGGGATGTTCAAAAAAAAGAAACGGCCATCTCGTTTTGAGACAGCTTCCTTATGTTACAAATGATATCTTATTATTTGTTGTCCACTAAAGTTCATCCGCGATAGCAGTTGTCCTGGTCATAAATATTTCCAGTAAAAAGATCTTCCTCCCAAAGCAAATAATTTTAAAACGTTCATGATTAAGGTTTTTTAATAATAATTGAAAGATTAAGGCGTAAATCGGAGCGTACATATCTGTAAAGAATACATTTGATAATATAAACTGGCACTCCAAATGAATAGACAAATTGGAAGGATAAAGTCGATGTACGCTAAAGAAATTGAACGTTATGAAACGCAGCAAAATCTTTCTATCCCTGAGGCAATTAAATCATCATTTTTAAGGAGTTTCTTGTTAATCATTGCTTATTTTAAAATATGAAAATCAACGAAGAAAACTGACATTCCTGATCAGTTGAGTCTACTTAAGCTTAGTTGGCCGAGTTGAACCTTCAAACCATGTAGAACTTATAGTAAGAACAGTAGTTGATTTACTTGATATTGACCCAAAACTAAAGGAACAAATTAATATATATAAAAGGGGCGTGAAAATCAAGTCTATAGTTCATTGAATAACAACAACTTAAACAAGTTGGAATGTTTTTTGGTTCGATTTTTGATAAAAAGTCGCCTTTTTACTGGCAGATAATTTATTTTTCCCATATATTTAGGGAAACAAGGAAGATTGTTTTGTTTGCGAAAAGCATGAAAATGAAAACTAGGAAGTATGATTAAGCAAAATTTATCTCAAAGACAAGTTCAGAAATTATCTCCGCAACAAATTCAGCTAATGAAATTGTTGCAAGTTCCTACTGCTGCACTGGAGCAACGGATAAAGGAAGAGATGGAAGGCAACCCTGCTTTGGAAGAAGGTCAGGAAATTGATGAGGAATCAAAAGATGAGTTTTATGACGAATCTGAGCAAAAAGAAGAAAAGGAGGTTGAAAAAGTAGAAACCGACGAACCTGAAAGAGACGACGACCTAGGAATGGATGATTATCTTTCTGATTATCTTGAGGATGACACTGCAAATTATAAGCTAAAATCGGATAATTACGCGTCTTCTGAAGATGATGATAAGACGATCCCAATTGCGGTACAGGATACCTTTCATGAACATCTGGAAACACAACTTGGACTCGCCAATCTAAATGAACACCAGACTATGGTGGCGTTGCAGATCATTGGAAGTATTGACGATGACGGCTATCTTAGAAGAGATACGGTTGCATTGGTTGATGATTTGGCGTTTTCCCAAAACGTTACCACAACAGAAGAAGAAGTCCTTAATTTATTGACTGTTGTTCAGGAGTTTGATCCAGCAGGAATTGGATCGCGAAATCTTCAGGAATGCCTTGCGGTACAACTAAAACGCCGATTGGATAGAGAAGAATTGAAGGAGGAAGACAAAGTCAATGTCAAAAACGCACATCGTCTGATTGTTAATCACTTTGATGAGTTTTCCAAAAAGCACTACGACAAGCTGCAGCGTCAAATGGGACTTCAGGAGATAGAACTAAAAAATGCCATTGATGAAATCCTGAAACTCAATCCTAAACCTGCTAGTGGTTATGGTGGAGCAGATCGTATGCAGCATTATATCATTCCCGATTTTATCATTAAAAATGAAAACGGAGTGTTGGAACTAACGCTAAACACAAAAAACGCCCCTGACCTCCGTATTAGCGACCATTACAAGGATATGTTGAAATCATACGGCACCATCACTAAGAAGAAAAAAGATAAAAAGCAACGGGAGGCTGTCATGTTTATCAAACAGAAAATAGACGCCGCCAAATGGTTTATAGATGCGATCCGACAACGACAACAGACTATGTACAAAACCATGTATTCTATTCTTCAGTATCAACATGATTTTTTCCTGACAGGTGATCAAAAAGTGTTGCGGCCAATGATTTTGAAAGATATTGCGGACATTACTGGCTTGGATATCTCTACAGTGTCAAGAGTTGCGAATAGCAAGTATGTACAAACAGAATTTGGGACTAAAAGATTGAAAGGGTTTTTCTCTGAAAGTCTACAAACCGCGTCTGGTGAAGAAGTGTCCACGCTTGAGGTTAAGAAAATCCTTACAGAATTGATAGAAAAAGAGTCTAAAAGAAAACCGCTATCCGACGAAAAACTCAAGGATCAACTAAGAGATAGTGGATATAATATTGCTAGAAGAACAGTCGCAAAATACCGAGAGCAACTTAATATACCTGTTGCCCGTTTAAGAAAGGAACTTTAATTAGGTGATCATATTTTTTGATTGAAGATTGAACATAAGGGAATGAACAGCGTTGATCGGTATACGTGTCTTCTTCAATTTCATACGTCAAATTGGTAAAACAACGAATAACTATGCAAGAAGAATTAACCATTGCAAAAGAAAATTTAACAAAAGCAGGCTTCTTAAACCTTGAAGTAGATCCAACATTGGATTTAGTTGCGGAAATCGAAAAATTAAAAAAGGAGAAAAACGCAATTATTCTCGCGCATTATTATCAGGAATCTGAAATTCAAGATGTAGCAGATTACATTGGTGATAGCCTTGGTCTTTCTCAGAAAGCGGCAAGCACAGAAGCTGATATCATTGTTTTTGCAGGCGTTCACTTTATGGCAGAGACGGCTAAGATTCTATCTCCTCATAAGAAAGTATTACTGCCTGATCTGAATGCTGGTTGCTCGTTGGCAGATTCTTGTCCGCCACATTTGTTTAAGAAATTCAAGGAAAAACATCCAGACCATGTGGTCATTTCTTATATCAACTGCACCGCGGGGCTTAAGACATTGACGGATATCGTTTGTACCTCTACTAATGCGGAACACGTTGTCAACAGTGTACCTAAGGATAAAGAGATCATTTTTGCTCCAGACAAAAACCTAGGCGCATACTTGATTAAAAAGACAGGGCGTGACATGATTCTGTGGAACGGTGCTTGTATGGTACACGAGATTTTCGCCATGGAGAAAATCGTAAAACTGATGGAGCGGAACCCTGGATCTGAGTTTATTGCTCACCCTGAATGCGAAGCCAAACTACTGGACATCGCTGACTATATTGGGTCGACCAGTGGCTTGCTACGGTATACCAAGGAATCTGATACCACTACGTTTATCGTAGGAACAGAATCGGGTATTATTCATCAAATGGAAAAACACAGTCCGCATAAGACATTTATCCCGGCACCACCTAATAACACCTGTGCATGTAATGAGTGCCCTCACATGCGTTTGAACACGATGGAGAAGCTGTATCTCTCAATGAAGCACGAATTGCCTGAGATCCTCTTAGACGAGGCCATTATCGAACGGGCCAGATTGCCGATTGACAGGATGCTGGAGATTTCTGCGAAGGCGGGGCTGTAGGCTAATTGCTGGCGCAACATACGGAATCTTTCTAATGTTTAAAATAAAAATATATTCAACATCCAATAACGGTTAATTGTCAAGTTGATTAACTTAAAAAATGGAAAAACACTAGTTTAAAATAAGAAAGGAGAATGTCATTTGACATTCTCCTTTCTTATTCGTTCTTAGTCATAGGTCAATAACCTATTCATTTTTGATCAACTCCCTTTCCTTTTCTTTCACATTAGGTATCACTGAAGATTTTGCTGCTTTTTTCTTGCAAACCTTACACAGTTCAGAAATTCCCTTCTGTTCCCATGATTCCTTGATACTACCACTGGAAAGTGCCTTGCCTTTAATATACTGGCAGTTATCATAAGCATGATATTTGTTACCCGCCTTGGACCAGTAAACATTATCACTATTAATGCTTAGGCTTTTGGCCTCTTGATTTTGTTGATTGATTTCCTGTGTATACTTTTCTACTGATGGCGGATTAAAATCTGCTCCGGTAATGCCCGCTGCAACCATTGCTATAGCTGCGATGCTACCAGCAATTCCTTTTGTCTGACCACTGATATTTTTATTCGTTAAGATTAGGACGACCAAAGGGAGAAATGCTAGAACACCCATTATTGCGCCAAGTTGGTTTTGTATAAAGAACCGCGTTGTGTCTTTCTCGGATGCAGGATCTAATCTATTGGCTTTTTTCCAAAGCGTAGATCCAGTAATCGCGAGTATCAAAATGACAACTATCGCTACAATCAACCAAATCAAGGTTTCATCACTAATTAGTTTGAATATTGCAAAGGCTTGCCCTGCCATTGCAAGTATCCATGCTAGCATAGCGAATAGTCTCAATTGTTTCGCTTGTCCTTTGGCTTCTGGACTTGCTTCGAATACTTTTGTTTCACTCATTTTATAGTTTATTTTAATTTTATGACGCAATAATACTCATTAAAGTCACCTAAACTTATGAAATAGCGCTTAAATACTTCAAAAAAGGAGGTTCAATCACTTAATCTATCATCGTAAATCCTAAAATCCCCTATGCACAAAAAAGAAATTTTGATTTTGATGGGTTGCTGGATCAAAAGCAACAAGTTCCTCGTTGTTCAGTACTTTGATGTCGTATTTCATGTCTGTCATAAACTGAAAACAGCGTTGTCGGTTTTCGTTGTCCCACAGCTCGCAATATACAATTGGGTGATCTCGTTCTAAGAGCTGTTGTCCACCGACCAACACAAAGTATTCAAAGTTTTCGACATCTAGCTTAATGCCTACAATGGGTTCCTCTTTCAAAAAATCGAGATCGTCGAGCCGTTTGATCTGTGCCTTGTATTTCTTACCATCATTAAAATCAGTCAATTCTTCGTGGACGACGTGGCTCAAGCCTTGCATATTCACGTTTTGAACAAGGGGCATCACCATTTCGATTTCCCCATTTTCATCGCCTAAGGCGTAATCATACAACACAACATTAGTGCATTTGTGATGGGCAACCACTTTCGTCAATGTTTTAAAATTGGGCGGTATGGGTTCAAAAGAATGCACTTTGCCTTTTGTTACTCGTTCTGAAAGATGAACTGTGGTAATCCCAATATTACTACCGATATCCAGCACTGTTGCCGAAGGGTTCAGCATATTCAAGAAATAAAAAAAATCCCCTTCTTTCTTATCTCCACGAAAGGTTCGAATCTTGAAATTTGCGAAAACAAAAAGGTATCGATCAAAGCCCAAAACCTTTTGTAAAATCCGTTGTATTAGTTTTTTCATGATGATCCGTTAGCGGTGCAAATATAGCTGAAAAAAACAGAATACCCGTTACTCTAAATGGTTTTCAGAATGTGATTGGTAGTTATGCAGACTTCCGAGCGGGTCATTTTACTTTTATTGTTATCAGTTTTTCTGATTTGAACATTCTATCTGGTGTAATGACCATTTCATCTTTTGGTATTGCTGCGCCGTATCTTTCTTTTACTTTAGTTTGAACCGTTTTATTTGATAAATCAAAATCTCCAATTTTTTCTAATTTCCCGATTTCAATATTGAATGCTTCTTTATAAATCTTCCAAACTAATTCTGAGCAATATATCTTCTCATCTGACCATTCAAAAAGGAAGTCGTAATCACTGCCCAAATATTGTTTTCCTACCATTTTCATTTTTTGAATGCCCTCTTCTGTTAACAATTCATTGCTGTTTTTTACTCGTTTTACAACGTATTTGCCATTAACACCTCTATCGATCCAATCTTGTAGTTTTGTAACCTTTACAGGTTGGACTGCTTCATATACAAAATATTCCTTACCTTCTTTATAGATAATTCCCATGTGAGAATATTTTGAATTTGTTGCTATTTGAATTGCCTGACTTTGACTTGATTGGGACGTGTGGAAAATTAAATCACCATTTTGAAGCTTCTCTTTAATTTGCTTGTCTTCTTGTTGCATCATTTCAATTGATCTGTTATTAATTGATTGATTATCTGCTGAATTGCAACCAAATAATAATATTCCAATGATGATGATTAATAGCTTCATTTTTTCTTTTGCTTAATGAGACATAACGTGTATTGCAAGCTAATATTGTGCTGTTCGATCTAAAACGATTGTATATCAGCATGTTATTGTCAAAATATTATTTTTTTAGAAAATTTTTAATTATTGTAAAACTACTCACATAATATAAATCGACAATGTATAATATAGTTGAACGGATAATTTCACCGCCATGAAAAGCCTTATACCAATTCTGTTTTATTCCTTAACAACATCTGTTGTCCTTGCACAAGATTGTTCCGATTTTTTTGCCCTAGCTGCAGAAATTAGTGGTGGAGAAAGCAATTTAATAAATACTCTGATTCTGAGACACTTGTATATTTTGACTAGTGATGCGATCAAGCGTTTGAATTAGACCCGAATTATGCATTAGGAATTTCAGTTTGTTGGTTTTTTATTTTTAGTATCTTAACGTTTAATAAAAACTGACTGCTATGACCACAAACATTCCAAATGGACTGCATCGCCCGTAATTGATTACTAAAACCTGAATAATACATTTGGTTGGAATCGCTATTTGTTGCCTTTTATACATCTGACCGAAAGTCCAAGACTTTTAAAATAGTTAGAGAAAAAGTTGTGTTTTATTTAATACGACTGACGAACATGCTTGAACCGACAGGAACGATATACTATGACTATAGGTTACTTTTTTGCGTGTTGTTGAAATGCCTTACCACTTCAACTTCATATCGCTTTCTGCATCCCAAAATTCACCATTGGTAAATCGATTATTGACATAATCCATAATCTTGTCAGCTGATTCTTCTGGGGATAGTCTTGCGTTGACACTACTTGGTGTTATCGACGTTCTTACCCAGCCAGGATGAATCGCTACGACATCAATTGTATTTGCTAATCGGTTGGCAAGTATTTTCGTGTACATGTTTAAAGCACTTTTCGACATTCGATAGGCGACAGACCCAGACGATTCACAGTGTTCGATGGAGCCCATTTTTGATGAGACATTTAATATTCTTCCTTTCGGGTTTATCGATGGTATCAATAACTCGGTAAGGAAGACAGTTCCCTTTACATTGACCTCAAATGTTTGGTCATAGGATTTTTCTTCCGGATATTGGGTTTCCAGGTCAGGCCCAATTCCTGCATTGTTGAGGAGTAGGTCGATTTTCAGTTCTTTTGTTGAGAACCATTCTGCAAATTTGGTAATGCTGTCCAAGTTGGACAGATCAAGTGGAAACGATTCAAAATTTGGATGGGAAACGGCATCGATGTTCCCTTTCCTAGAGGTGCCAATTACTTGGTGATGCGCTGCTAAGAGTTTTCGAGTTAGTGCTAATCCGATTCCTTTAGATGCACCGGTGACGATTGCAAGTTTGCTCATTACTGGTTTGTTTGATGAAGATCTTATTTCTCTATTATAATTAAATATAAGGCGCGCCTTGAAACATCTTACGCTTTACTGTTCATTTTGACATAATGAATGTCCTTGAAAAAAATACGGAATACTTAAATTCTGACTTTACAAGGATTTAGTCTTTCGCGCTCCTTGTTTTTGCTGGGATTGTAGGTGCATAAAAGCTAGACTATTGCTTCTTTTTTTTGTTTCCTTCTAATGTTTTCACAAATTCGACCGCGGCTGCTGCAAATTCTGCCCAACGATCTACATAGTCAAATGGGACTTGTGTCCAGCCTTTCATTTCTCGGTCTCCCATTGGAGCAAAGACTTTGGAACCGTCGAGGCTGAGCGCATCTGATTCAGCTTCGCCGCGAAGCTTGAATACCATGTTATTTTTCCAGAATACTACTGCTGCCTTACCATTGTTCTCTGTTTTAATACAAAGTGAACCAAACATCTTTCCTTTCTTAGTGCCAGGTAGCTGATCTGCAATGTGGTGGTAATGTTCTTCAGGTGTCATAATGCTTATTATTTTGACCTGAAATTAAGGAAATGGATTGAAAACTAAAATCTTATTGAATTTCCAAACAAAAGGAGATGTGCAATCACTCAAGAATGACAATTTGTCGCCATTTTACTTAAAAACATGCCAAAACGTCATTCGGTTTGTCGATTTGGCTTATAAAAACGGCATGGCACCTTAGTTGATTCCTGTTAAAGTGTAAATCATTAATAAAAACTTTAAAAAATAATAGAAATGCATACTACAAACAAAAAAAGAAGAAGTCACCACACGAATCCATTTTTAAACCAGTTATTTACTGATGTGTTTAATGTTAACATCAATGATATTATGGGTTCTGATTGGGCACACACAAGTCCGGCTGTAAATATTTTTGAAACGACAGACGGCTACAATTTGGAAGTTGCTGCACCAGGACTATCGAAGTCAGATTTTACGGTTAATATCGAGAAGAATGTGATTACGATTTCAGCTGAAAAGGAAGTAACTGAGGAGCGGAAAGTGAAGCGAAGAGAGTTTGACTTTGGAAAATTCAGTCGAAAGTTCACACTTCCAGAGACGGTAGACACCAAGGCGATTTCCGCCAAACACGAAAACGGTGTTCTGATTCTAAGCTTGCCTAAGAAAGAGGAAGCGAAAGACACAGCACCAAGAACCGTAGATATTTCATAAGAAATTAGGTTTAGTTAAGAAAGGTTTAATTTCATAGGTTAGATTGGGTTACCGGGAGTTGATTAAGTTCAGTTCCCGGTTTTTTTAGTGATTAATAATAGTGATTAGTGTTTTCTTTAGTCGGAAATTATCAAAATTTTCAAAAGAAAAAGGATTACTTCCCTTAAGTAATCCTGATGCAGTCGAATATGACCTAATATTCTATTTAATTGCTTGTATTCCGATACTAGAATTAAGCGGCGTTATTTCTACCAGTAAGCCAATATCCGATAATGGTAGTTTTGTCAAATGTAACTGTTTGGTCTGCTGTTGGTATTGTACAATCACTCATCTCCTTTAGTTCTTCAAGGGCAGCAGTCACTTCTTTTTCAGTGGAGTAGGACAAGCATTTTCTAATTTGCTTGAAAATCTGTCGTTCTAATCCTCCATACTGTTGTTTTTTGATCAAATATCGTTTGGTATTCCTTAACTCGTATTCTAGTAAGAAGTAATGTTTCAATTCAAATTGGACAGGAATACGCATCAGCTTTGCAATCGCCATCACTTCAGGATACAGGCCAGAGTTTTCAAATTGCAAGGTGTTGTTGAGCCAATCCAGTGATTCGTTGTAGTCTTGAGTAATAAAATAGAAGACACTCAAGTGGAAATAAACATTGATAATCTGGAACTGATCGAGCACGGACTCATAAGTGACTAGATTTTCCCTAATGCTACTGATGAGTTGGTTACAGTTGTCCAGATTTCCTGAGTACAGTTCGTAATTGAATTCTAGCATCAAGACATCGAAATACTGTTTTCTGAATCTGGAGCGATCTTCAAACAACACTGCTTTTAAGTCTTGAATCATTCCTTTCAAACCTTCTAGTTTCATGGCGTGGATTCCCGTTTTGAGAAAGTAAATTCCAGTTCTCAGATAAGATTCTTTCAGGATTTCGATTTTCTCAGGATGTTGTTTCCAGAGTTTTTGAATTTTAGCGAAGTGCGCAAAGCAGGATTCGAGTGTTCCGAAGGTTAAGTTGTAGATAGCATAGATCTCGTGCAATGTAATTTCGGCTTCGAAGGTTGGTGCGAGGTTCGCATCCGTCATTCTGTGGTGCTGTAAACAGTTTTTGAGGTCTTTAGCGTCGGTAACTAGGTTTGGGTTTTGGCATGTTCTATAAAGGAAGGTGGTTTTGTCCAGTACTTCTTGATACCATGTACAGATTTCCAGTTTTTTATTAAGTTGGATTGTTTCCTGATTCAATCTACAGAACGCATCGTTCAGTTTTTTTGGAGCGAGATGAACCAGGAAACGTTTTTCCCAACTTAAAAGTTTCTTAAGAATTGGTAGCAATTCGAGTTGATTGGCTTTCTGTTTAGCCTTGTCTAGTAATTTTTTTCCTTGTCTGTACAGTCCACGTTGGTACAGGATTTCGATTTCCTCTAGTCGGTTTTGCAGTTCTTTTTGCGGTGTTCTACCATTGTTGAAGAGTCTGAGTTCCTTAAGAATCAGTTCTGTCAACAAATATTTGGTAGTGGGGAACCGTTTGCCGAAAGCCTGATTAGCGAATTTCTGACGAAGTTTTTCTTCGTTGTAGACGGATTGCTTATCAATCGCGTCAAATAACTGAAGGTAGTTGGACGAGCCGTTTCTGGAATTCAGCGTAGCTGAAAGTTTGAAATGTCTCTTTTCTGCTTTCGTCATTGATTTAATCAGGCTGTGCAAATCGTTTTGAGGACGCATAATTGTTAAAGTTTTTTGGATCTCGGGGTTACAGGCATTTCTTGTTGCTTGTTACAATTCAAATGTATGCGTATATCATTATTATATAAAACGGTAAAAACGAAATTTTTCCCTCTCTAATGACTTGAATTAATACCTAATTGGGGTAAGGTTCAGTGTTTAAACTGCTGTAAATTAATGTATTAAGTGGACATTAGAGAGTGGAAGTTTTTACCTGTCTAGTTGTTGAAAAAAAGATAAACTTTGTATTTGTTTCAACCAGATAATAGATTTTAATACAAAGATGGAAGCATTTTTAATATTATTATAACCTAATTTTATTCCAAAATATAACTTCCAACAACGACATTTTCATTCCGCTTCCTTTATACGCTAGAGTTTTCATCATTTTTAAATGATAATCAAAAAACCTATTTTGTGCCTAATCGAAGCACCTTAACTAGACCTGGATGAGCATTACTCAAGATTTATATCATTTTATTCAATCATTATCGCAAAATGAAAAACGAAACTTTACTACAGCGGTAAGGAGAAAAAATGAAGAATCCAAGAACTATTTTAAGTTATACAAAGCGGCTCTAAAACTTGAAGAATTTTGCTTGGATTCCTTAAAGAAGTACTATAAAAAAACACCTTCCTCTAAAGAATGCTCCGATCTTCTTGATAAATTGTTGCTAAGCATAAAAAGCTCTTCAAAAGTAAGGTCACCACAAAACGAGATCCGGGAAAAAGTACAAAACGCAGAAATCTTGTATGAAAGAGACTTATACGAACGATCATTTAAATTGTATGGACGAGTTAAAAAGGATGCGTATAAAATTGAGGACTATCCTGTTTTAATGGAAATCATAGACAAACAACGATACGTGCAACGTTATTTAAAGGTTGATATTCAAGAACAGTTAAGCTTACAAAAAGAAAATGAGAATGTTCTAAAAGTATTATCATGCAAAAGTCAATTAGATCTACTTTGGGAAAGATTGTTGTCAATTCCCTCTAGAAAAGCTGAAGAAAAAGCAAAGAAAATTAATGATCTCGAATTGGAGTTAGCAAAAATAAGTAAAGAAGCATTGTTAGAGCATAATAGTTCCCAATTAAAGATAAGGCTATATTTTATCAAGGCACGAATATACTTCCATAAGGGAAACACTAATCAAGCAATCAAATTCCATCAATTGGTGATTGATGAATACAATTTAAAGAAAGAATTAAAAAAGGCAAATGTAGAAATATATTCTAACCATCTACATGGCTATTTTAGTTCGATGTTACAATTAAACAAAGCCAAACAAATTGATAAGGGTTTGATAAATGAATTTGAATCAATATTAGAAGCAAATGCTAATACTTCAGTCACAAGTTTTGAAAATCTTTATGCTTTTTTGTGCGCATACCATTTAAATCTAGGTCAATTTGACACCTTTGAAAATCTGATTGAACCCATAGATAAGGGCTTATCTAAGTTTCAGAACAAAATTAAACTTGATTTCCAAAAAGTTTTTATTCTAAACATTTCATCATTTTACTTTTTAAAACAGGATTTTATCAATTGTAGAATTTGGTTATATAAGCAAATTAATCACTCCAATAAAAAAACTAGAATTGATTATATTGCAATGTCTCGGGTCCTAGACTGTATAATATCAGTTGAACTAAACGAAGAAGTGGAAAATAGTGTAAGAAGGGTAAACGAATGTATAAAGAAGTTGAATTACAATAATAGCTTCCTTATTGATGCCATGGCATTTGTGAAAAAATACTATAAATCAACGCCTGGAGAGAAAAGAACATTGATAACAACATTTTATACTCATGTAGAAAGTATAAAAACTAGTCGCCCTCCTTTTTCTTCCGAAATTGAATCTTGGCTAAGATCGAAAATCAATGGAAACAGTATTTATGAAAACATGATTTGAAGCTAAACTAGGTCAACATTGCCGAAACTAACCCTTGTTCAACATTCAACTGTTGTCCTTCAATTGAAACTTTCACACCAAAATTTCCTCTTGTACGATCTACTCCTATAAATAACCGTGCATTTCCTATTTTATGGCCTACAGCAACAGAACCTCCATATAAATCTGGGTTGTCAGATGCTTTTGCTCCAACAATGACCTCTTTTCTATTTTTATCCCATTCAATATAAGGAATGTGAGGAGGGGCGATGTTGAAACTATAACTGCTTGTTGGTTTTGTGATTCCAAAACCATTAATATTCAAATGATTGTTCGAATATTCAATTAGGATACCATTAGGTAGAATTGGATAATAGACAGAACTTTCTCCGTCATCCACCTTCAAAGAATTAGTAGGTACGTCGAAACTGATTATTGCGTTTTCTGAAAAATTGCTCATTTTTGATTTTTTAGGGTCTTTTAGTAATTAACTATAAAGTTAGAAATAAAGTTCCGCCTTTTCGTCTAATTTTTAAGCGATTATCAAATATCCAACGGACTAATTTTTTATTATGCAGTAGTGAAATTGCTCATATTTAGCCGTTTTACTTAATATTCTCAATAATTAAAATCAAACTTCCAAGGTCAAAAAAGTGGGATCAAAACAAAATACTTCTTATTCCGTTAACAAGAACAGAACCACCCATATCATTCTTTTTCAATTTATTGATTGGATAAGTCTTAAGAAAATTCTACTTTTAGCCGCTAAAAACAACATGCATGGGACTATTTGACAGATGGTTTGGCTCTTCTACCAAAAAAGACAGTCAACCCAATATCCGATTTGGGAGATACAGTGATTCTTATAAATCTCCAGAGCAATTAGAATATTGGGAAAAGGCAAACAAACAGTTTGATAAAAAAGAGTTTCTAGAATCTTACGACAACTTCTTTAAATATCTCGGTGATCCGGCCGAAGAAAATCTGACCTACAGAAAAGATGGAGATCAAATCCACTTCGAATTGTTGCAAGGGTCTAAGAAAATCACTGGCACCGCTAACACCCAATCCGTAAAAGCACAAACAACAGTCGTAAAGAGTGATAAACTCAACGTCGGTTTTATGCGAAGACTGATTGAACAGAATTACGCTTTCAAGTACACCAAATTCTGCCTCAACGAGAGCAATGAGATTACGATGAAGTTTGACACCTACACCATCGACGGCTCTCCGTTAAAACTGTTTTACGCTTTCAAAGAAATGGCGATCAACGCTGACAAACAGGATGACTTACTTGCCAATGAGTTTGAAATGCTTTACCAAATTGATACTGATCACACCATTCCGATTCCAGACTCCGAAATACAAATCAAACATAAGTACACACAAAAGTGGATTGCTGAAACCATTACCAGAATTGAAGGAATGGACAGAACCAAGTACTCAGGTGGTGTGACTTTCTTGCTGCTTTATCTAATTTATAAACTGGATTACCTAATACAGCCTGAGGGATTTATGATGGAAACGCTGGAAAAGTGTCATCATATTTATTTTTCTAGAGACAATAAAACGTCTGAACAGAAATCTATCGAACTGATAAAAGAATTAAAGAAAATTCAAGAGCGATCTGTTGAAGACCTAGGAAAAGAACTCTACAAAGTAAAATCGACTTTCGGTATTACTACACCTTGTGGACATGATCAGGTTGTTGGGGCGATTGAAGGCGAGTTGGCTAAAATGGATTGGTATAAAGATAATGAATATCCAGACGTGGCAATTAGTATTCCAGGATATGTCGCTGGTTTTAACCTCTTTAACTTTGCAGTACCACAGCCAGATCGCGAGTATTTTCACTTGCTAATCGAAATATTGGAAAGTGAGTATTTTAAAGCACTGGGAATAGACAACGGTTATGTGAACCAAGACGGCAAAATTGATAAAAGTGCTGTCAGGGATGAGATACATGCAATTGTGAAATCCAATATCAAAAAATTTCCGAAATTAGCGCCTAGCACAAAAGAGCTGAAATTTAAGAATCTTCCAGAATTTGCCAAAAGCTTCATGCTTATGGTAAAAGCTCTTAATTTAACCCCAGCAAAGAAATCAGCATAAAGTTATGACTATGAAAGACATCATCGAAAAATATAAAGACGTAGTGGTGCAGATCGCAACACCCTTCAGCACTGGCACTGGGTTTTACTTGAAAGAACATAAATTGATCGTGACCAACGAACATGTCATCCGCGGAAGCAAAGAAGTGGCCATTGATGGCAATTCGTTTGATAAAACCATGTCAACCGTCCTGTTCTCAGACCCTCATCATGATCTTGCATTTTTATCACCTCCGGAAAACCCTGATTTTCAAGATATCAAACTAACTCCTAATCCAATTAGTGATGGAGATAAGGTGATTGCAATAGGCCACCCAATGGGATTGAAATATACCTTTACCCAAGGAATTGTTTCTAATTCTAATCGTTTCATGAAGGAAAAGAGTTTGATTTATATTCAGACTGATGCAGCCATCAACCCTGGAAACAGTGGTGGTCCCTTGGTGAATGAGAATGGTGACGTGGTAGGCATCAATACCATGATTTTTAACAATTCTAATAATCTGGGATTTGCCCTAGATGTACAATACCTGCAGCAAGCATTGACTGAATATGGTGCAGACTACGGTAAAATAGCAAGCAGATGTCAGTCCTGCTCCAATATCGTTAATGAGGACAATGTGGATGCTGGCTACTGTCCGCACTGTGGTTCTAAAGTCAAATTATCATCCGATTTGGACGATTATGAGCCAACAGGAGTGACCAAGACGCTTGAAACTATTATTTCAGAAGCGGGACACGATGTAAAACTTTCTCGAAGAGGACCTTCTCACTGGCAAATGGAGCACGGAAGTGCTAAGGTACAGGTTTCCTACTATCCAAAATCTGGATACATCATGTGTGATTCTTTTTTGGTCAAACTGCCCAAGAAAAACATCGCTTCGATTTATGAATTCTTGCTTAGAGAAAACGACAATCTGGATGGAATGACCTTTAGCGTTCACCAACAGGATGTTGTTTTGTCACTTGTAATCTATGATCGGTACTTGAACCTTGAATCTGGGAAAACGTTGATCACATCATTGTTTGACAAGTCGGACCACTACGATGATATTTTAGTAGATACCTACGGTGCCATTTGGAAAACTGAGGAAGATTAATCATTACTTTACTGCTATTCGTCGAAAATTCGGGAACTGCTTCCATGACCAAGCAATAAATTGCTTATTTTGTTGGTTAGAGAACAAGATCGGTGTAAATTTTAATTGCCTATAAACGAATACAATTTACACCTATAGAAGCAATTACATATGAATAGATGGCAGTATTTTCTTGGTGGGGTGAAGAATATGAAAACGAGAGGCACCATAGCCCCTACTTCCAAGTTTACAAGTAAGAAAATGCTCAGCAATATACGGTTTGAACAAGCCGATTTAATTGTAGAGCTTGGTGCAGGAGATGGTAGTATTACGAAACATATATTAAGTGAAATGAGAAAGGATACAAAGCTCATTTCCTTTGAGATTGACCCCGTACTTTGTGGTATATTGAAAGAGAATTTCTCCGATGATAGACTAACAATTATCAATGACTCAGCTGAACACTTGGTTGAGCATCTAACAAAACTCGGGTATTCGCAAGCAGATTATGTGGTTTCTGGTATCCCGTTTGTTATGTTACCTGAAGACCTAGGAGATCGAATTTTGAAAGCTTCTAAGTCTATTCTTTCTATGGAGGGATGCTTTATACAGTTTCATTATTCATTGATTCCAAAGAAACGATATAAACGGATTTTCAATCAACTAGACATTGAATTGGAGATGAGAAATTTACCTCCGGCCTTTGTTTATGTTTGTAAATAAATCTAAATATGACTTTTGAATAAAGTTACTTTTGGAGACTCGTTGGCTTTTCCTGCTTTTTTTGACTAAAATTAATTTTTCCCTCCACTTCCCAATTAGGTTTTACGGTTTGAAGCGGTTGGATTAAAATACGTTCTGGGGCTCTTTTTAAAAGATAATCTCCTGGATCCCACTTTCCGTTATTGTTGGTGTCTTCTATCAAGCGAACTTTATATCCACTGGCGGGTTCAACATCTTTAATCTCTTTTTCATAAGTTGCTACGCCTGAAATTTTAACTTCAAAGATTACCTCTTCAAGGCGATTCAAAACAGATAAAATATGGCTATTTTCTGGCATTAATCCTTCTACTATTAGAGAAACAGATCCAAAATCTTCAGTAGACTTCCCTATGACTTCAAGAATTAGAGAGTCATTTTTAAAATTATAAAAACTTGTAAGTGCTCCTGGCTCAAAGATAATTGAATAACTATTCTCTGCCTTCCATTTGTGAGTGATTTCCAGTGCTCTCTGCACGGAGTCGGACAATACAACGGATGCTGTCGTCACTGCTAGCCCTGTAGTGTCTTCTATCACCTTTATTTTAGATGCGTCTATAGTTTTTAATGGAAAATTGAAAAACAGGTATTCTTTTTTATTTGCAAACAGTTTTTTCTTGAGTGCTTTTTGTCTCGCCTTCTCAAACATTGTGGCTTCAGGTATATTAGGCGTATTAATGCCTGGCTTCCCTAGGCCACCTTTTGCCGAAGGAGGACGCCCTATGGAACTAGGAGAGGAACGATCGAAATCCAGTTTATCTGCATTCTTTTTTAAAAAGGATGCCATTGAAGTTGGTTTAATTTCTAGAGTATCTAAAACAGTCGTCTTCTCCTTTATCAACAAGGTCAAATTTTCTTCTACGTTTTCATACCAAAACCATATAGAGTCTTTTACGACTTCCGTGTAATAACTTAGTTCTGGTTGATTGAGGACTTCAATGTTAATGTCTTCTGGGGGTTTGTTGAAGGCAATTCTGGTTTTTCCATAATTCTTATTAGAAACACCTCTTACTGATGTGGGTTGTTCTTCAGTAAACACCAAAAGCTGGACATTCGCAGAAACAGAATCTGAAATTGTAAGTGGCGCTTTCATAAAACCGATCGCTTCGCCATCATCATACAGATAATTGAAATTATTATCCTCAAGAGCAAATATTTTATAATCTCCTGATTTTAAATTTTTTATAATAAAAGTACCATCAGCCTCTGTTTTTGAAAGATACAGTGGTTTTTCCTTGAAAACGATTGAGTCTGTTGCATTTGCGGGGTAAAGCATTACCAACATGTTCTCAACTCTGTCTCCTGTAAACGCGTTTTTTACATTTCCCCTCGTTTCCAAGGAGTCGAGAAACGGTCCTGTTGAAAAAGTGACATTTACATTTTTGGCTACATTTCCTTCCGTGATATCTTTTATCGCATCTCCAAAATAAACAGCATAAGTTGTATTTTCTCTTAGAGAATCCTTAAAGATTAGTTCCACTGTCTTCCCTTTTAACTTTATCTCCGGGTTATTCTTCAGCGGAGGCGAAATCACGAGCTGACTATTGGCATTGTCCAGTTTCACCCATTCGTCGAAAGTAATTTTGATACGATCGTCATTAAAGTTGGTTGAAGGAGATGGTGTAGATTTAGTAGAGTCAATTCCTGGCGAGGTTTTGTCTTTTTTCCCACCAGTAGGAGTGCCAGGGTTCGCGCATCCAATAAACAATAAGAACACACTGCTTATACAGAGAATGACAAGCAGATGAATATGGTTTTGATATGTTGTTTTGTTAAAACTCATAATGACGGAAACAAAAACGCCGGAATTTACCTCAAAATACTCAATTGTTGCTCCTATTTATTCATTAATAATTGATGTAAGCAATTTTAACGGATATTTAACCCTGGAGAATAATGCTAGCGGTTGACTTTATTCATGGAATGTGCCAAACCGATTGTGCCGTAAGACAAAACTCCTTCTGCGCAATGTTTAATGATGTCTGGCAATTCTATTCCTTCTTTCTTCGACCATTTCCCAAGCACGTAATCTACTTGTTTTCCTCTTGGGAAGTTGCTTCCGATACCAACTCTCAATCGGGAATAGTTTTGACTTCCAAGCATTGCGTTGATGTCCTTCAGTCCATTGTGTCCACCGTCTTTTCCTTTGCCTTTCAGGCGCACTTTACCAAAGTCGATATTGAGATCATCCAAAACGATTAACAGGTTTTCTGGTTTTAGATTGTGTTGTTTCATCCAGTAAGCTACCGCCTTACCACTTTTGTTCATATAGGTGGTCGGCTTTAATAGGTTAAAAGTCCTACCCTTGTATTTAAAGGAGGCCGTGTACCCAAGTCTGTCATCTTTGAACTCAACTTCAAATTGATTTGCTAGATGATCAACCACCTCAAAACCAATATTGTGACGAGTGTCGTCATATTCTGCACCAGCATTTCCCAGACCGACAATTAAATATTTCATAGGATCAGGCTCTTTACTTTTAGGAAAGAAAAAAGAAAAAAACGATTTCAACATTTATCAATTATTCTAAACGAAAAAGAGACGTACATCTTATACGTCTCTTTTCTATTAAATTTCTGTTTATTTTGAATTATTCTGCAGCTGCTTCTTCCGCTACTGCATCTGTTCCTTCTGCTGCTGCATCTGCTTCTTCTGCTTCTGCACTCTTCAGCGCTCTTGGAACTTCAACTGATGCAATTGGATTACTAGCAGGGTTGAGGATCTCAACACCTTCTAATACTTCTGCGTCGCTTACCCTTACTGATTGACCAAGGAGTAATTCTTCAACATTCACTTTGATTGTATCAACAAGATTTTCTGGAGTCGTACTCACTTTCACACGTCTCATCTTCACCATTAAGGCTCCACCAAGCTTAACACCTTCAGCAACGCCTACCAACTGTACAGGAAGGTCAACTTTTACTTGTTTTCCAGGTACTAGTTCAACAAAATCTAAATGAACAAGCTTATCCGATACTGGGTGAAACTGAACATCTTTTAAAATCGCATTGTATGTTGCACCGTCAACACTGATTTCAGCAGTTTTGAAATCAGGAGTGTATATCAAATGTTTGAAACTTTTAGCCGGGGCTGAAAAGTGAATATTTTTTTCACCTCCGTATAGTACACAGGGGATTTCATTTTCCCTCCTTGCGGCTTTCGCGAATTTTTTACCAAAGACTTCTCTTGATTTGCCTTCTATTGCTACAGTTTGCATGTCTAATTATTTTCTAATCTTATTATTAAATGGCTCTTAGTATAAAATAGTTTGCAAAGATAAGAATTTATGTCCATTAACAAAAGATCAGCAAAAGAATTTAAGCCTTCAATTAATATCACTTAGATAATTCTTATTTTCGTCGCAAATATAAACAACTATTGAATGAATAATACTTACGTTGCAATAATGGCTGGAGGGATAGGAAGCAGATTTTGGCCTGGCAGCAGAGAACACCGCCCAAAACAATTCCTGGACATTCTAGGCACTGGAAAATCACTGATCAGAATGACATTCGAACGGTCGCTAAAAATTTGCCCCGTTCAAAACATCTACGTCGTCACGAATAAGATATACCGCGATCAGGTCAAAGAACACCTGCCAGAACTCAGTTATGAGCAAATCCTTTGTGAGCCATCACGCAACAATACAGCACCGTGTATCGCCTACACCGCTTTTAAGCTACGCGCCATCAACCCGAATGCGAATTTCGTAGTCGCGTCCTCGGATCACATCATCCTACAGGAAGACAAGTTTGCAGACTACATCAAACAGGCTGTCAACTACAGCAACGAAAACAATGCCTTGGTAACACTAGGACTGCAGCCCACTAGGCCCGATACCGGATACGGGTATATCAACTTTGAGAAAAGTGGAGAAAACGGAGTACACAAAGTCATTAAGTTTACTGAAAAGCCCAACCTCGAAAACGCACAGCAATTTGTAGCTAGTGGAGACTATCTCTGGAATGCAGGAATCTTTATCTGGAATGTGAATCATATCATTGAAGCATTTAGAAAATACACCCCAGAAATCTACACCATCTTTAATGATGTAAAAGATCAGTTAAACACACCAACAGAGCAAGCTATTATTGATGAAGTATACCCTAAAACACCAAGCATTTCAATCGATTATGCAATCATGGAAAATGCGGAGAACATATACACCATCCCGTCTTCTTTCGGTTGGTCGGACCTAGGAACTTGGGGCTCTTTGCATGTAGAAGGGGAAAAAGATCAAAATCAAAACCTCATTAGTGGTAATCAAGTTATTGCCGTTGATACCAATGATTGTCTGATTCGTGTGCCTAAGGATAAATTGGTTATTATCAAAGACATGGAAGACTATATCATAGTAGATGAGGAAGACGTGTTACTGATTTATCCTAAATCAAAAGAACAAGAGATCAAGGCGATCACAAAACAGATCAAACAGGATATCGGAAATAAATATCTATAATAATGATTAATGGTTAGTGATTAATGTTCAATTGTGACGCAATTGACGTTTATCGATGAAATATCGGATTTGGTATAAAAAAACGGTTAATTCCCAGATGCAACGATACTTTCTTAAGCAAGTTCGTCTAAATAAATGCAGGATATTTTTTTACAAAAACAACAAACAAAAAATGGCACAAAACCGTCCACTTCTTGACTTTATAGCAAATGCAATTGAGCAAGTCCAACAGCAAAACCAAGCAAACCCGAATGAGGAAACAGCTAATAGCTCCGTATTCGATTTGATAAAAGATAAGGTGCAAAGCGCTCCTAGAAACAATCAACAATACAACCAGCAGGCAGGAAATCAGCCAAGAAGCATAGTTGATTTTATCAAGCAAAAAGTAGAGGAAGCAAGAGAGCAAAATCAAAGGGATCCAAATGTTAAAACTGCTCCAGGTTCTGTTTTTGACATGATCAAAAATCAGATTGATGGATTCCAAAATCAATCAGGACAAGATGCTTTTAGAGAATTAGTGAGCGAATTCAACCTTGACCTGACCAGTTTAGATCAGAATGCTCAGCACCAAATACATCGCTCTTACATGAAGGATAGACAAAACCTTAGAGCTGCTTATGTACAGAAAATCAGAGAGATAACACAAAGATAACTAGTTTTGTATTACACATTGTAAGCTGGGTTCTTAATTGGATCCGGCTTTTTTATACTTACTTAAAAATCCTCAGTTTTATAGAAAACTGAGGATTTTGATATTTTAGATCGTTAACCATGGTAGATATTTTTAATAAAAAGGAATTTATTACTTATTAACCAATTGATAAGACCGTTTTATTAAAAAGAATTTAGTTTCTTGCTGCACTGTAGTTTCAACAGTAAATTGTGCCCCTGCCTTGAGTTTAAGCAGTTTTTTCTTCATCTTTTCATTAATCTCACCACCAGAAGTGTATACTTTTTGTTTTCCTGATTTTCCGACTTTTATTTTTAATTCGTCGATTTCATAGGTTTTACCGTAAAGGTCACGAACATAAATCGAATTGACTAAAACCGCTTTCATCAAATCTTCTTGAGAGACCGCTTTTTGGTTGAGTTCGCCCCAAAAGATTCTGAAATCACTTTTGAGTTCGGATGTTGAGTTTCCAGTTGGCATTTTGAATTTAAACGGAAGTCTAAGTCGAACACTGACTGGCTGGCCTGCAATAAGACCTGCACTCCAATAAGGCATCGCCTCAACGACCCTAACAGCTTCTTCACTACAACCACTGCCAACTCCACTAACTACAACTACATCGGTGGTTTTGCCCTCTTTGTCGACAACAAAATCCAGAATGACAGTCCCTTCAGTTTTATTTTCTTTAGCTGCTTCAGGATAGTTTGTTTCTGAACGTATAAATTCAATCAACTTTCGATTTGAGCATTCATATTGTTGTTTTGTGGTTAGTTGTGTATCTTCGCATCCTGCGAAACGAGGCATTATTTCTGCATCTTCTACAACTTGCCCTTGAAGGCAGATGGATGTAACCATAATGAAAAGAAGCCAAAACACTTTAATAGGTGTCATAATATATATCTTTCGAGTTTTCATTTGGTGTAAAGGTAAGTATTTTATAGGTGCGTATCAAATAGAATTTTTTGGCATGCAGCCGATTATGTTCACATATAATTTACTGATTATTAATTAACAATAACGAATGATTTTTTTTAAAATAAATACAGTTTTCATGTGTCTTTTTTAACTTTTTTCGTATTAACAATTGAAGGAAATAATTTATCAAAAAAATAAACTTTAATATTACTTATGGATTTTACTAAACTTATAGACCTTGTTTTATTGTACACACCAAAGGTGGTAGCAGCGATTGTTATTTGGATGATTGGATCATGGGCAATTTCTAAAATTGTGAAAATATTCGGAAAGATAATGACGGATAGAGGAGTAGATGCGTCTCTTCAACCCTTTTTGACATCCTTAGCTGGAATCCTCTTGAAAGTGTTGCTAGTGATAACCATTGCAGGTATATTGGGAATAGACACCACTGCATTTGCCGCTGTAATCGCAGCCATGGGACTTGCAATTGGTATGGCCCTTTCAGGAAGCTTAGGTAATTTTGCTGGCGGCGTTCTGATCTTACTCTTCAAGCCTTTTAGAGTTGGTGACCTGATTGCTGCACAAGGATTTACTGGAGTTGTTGAAGAAATTCAAGCGTTCTCGACAAAACTGGTTACTCCGGATAACAAGACAATCATTCTTCCGAATGGTCCGCTTTCTACTGCTCCAGTTGAAAACATCTCTACTAAGGGCGAAATTAGGGTAGATATGACCTTTGGTATCAGTTACAACGATGATATCGATAAAGCGAAACAAGTCATCAACCAAGTCATTAGTGAGTGCCCCAATTTGCTCGACAAAAAACATGATGTATTTGTTGCTGAATTAGCAGACAGCTCTGTAAATTTCACAGTGCGACCATGGGCAAAAAGCCAACACTACTGGGATGTTTACTTCTACATGCATGAAAATATCAAGAAGGCATTTGATAAACAAAACGTCGGTATTCCTTTCCCAACCATGGATGTGAATATTGCTAAAAACTAAAAGCTGTATTTGAAATTGAATAAAATCCGTTGCCCTTTGGTAGCGGATTTTTATTTTAATAGGACTTAATCGCGCATTGTCATCCATTATAATGATGCGTTGTTTAGACCACAATTCAGATTTTCTCTAAATATATTGGAGGACATTTTGAATTTTGGGTATTCAATTATATCTTTGCCATGCTTTAAACGAAAAGCTGTAGCAGACGTTAGAATTTTACTTTGACATCGCCATATAATAAATACAAAGTTGTAATGATTTGGCCCCTTCGTCTAACGGTTAGGACGCCAGGTTTTCATCCTGGAAATAGGGGTTCGATTCCCCTAGGGGCTACCACCTTAGTTTGCCAAGCATTACAACCATAAAGAAAACACGTCCGGCCCCTTCGTCTAACGGTTAGGACGCCAGGTTTTCATCCTGGAAATAGGGGTTCGATTCCCCTAGGGGCTACCTATTAAACCCTTATAAGTCATTGACTTGTGAGGGTTTTTCTTTTTAGAGAGGTTTTTATTTGGGGGCTTCCATACGGGTCGTGCTGTCCAGCACTCTTTCCGCAATTTCGCTACGCTTCATTGCTATATTCAAACAACCGGGCGGCGATCCGCACTTCCCATCACTAGCCCGCGGTCGTATTATTATTGAAGATCACAGTTGACACCCATTAGGGACGATCTTTTTTAGTATATCCGCTTTGAGAATATAAAATCGTGGATTCATCGAATTCCGCCTTAAAAACATCGTATAAGTTTGTGATTCATTTCGAATATTATAAATTTGGTGTCTGATTCAACCAGAATTATACATTAGAATGTATATTCAGCGCAATCACGATAGTTTATTCCAGTAGATAGTCAACAAAATTCAAGGGATCTCGTTAGACAGATCTAGTAAAGTAAAACAGAATGACATACGACAATTTTACGGTAAAAGCACAACAAGGCATTACCAAAGCACAATCCATTGCTAAAGAAAATAAACAGCAATATGTAGATACCTCTCACTTGCTGAAAGGTTTAATGCTCAGTGATGAAACCATCATCAATTACTTGTTTGATAAAATGGGCTTGAATCGTGAGAAACTGCATCAACAACTGAATACGGTAATTACGACGTACCCAAAAATAGAGGGCTCCCAAAAGCAATACCTCTCTGAAGAAGCAAACGAGGCGGTGAGAAACGCCAAAAAACTGATGGCGGAATTTGAAGATAAGTTTATCTCAGTTGAGATTTTCTTGCTGGGGATCCTACAAAACAAGGATCTCACTTCCAAAATGCTTACAGAACAAGGCGCCTCTGAAGAAAAACTGAGAGCAGGGATCGAAGAACTTCGAAAAGGGACTAAGGTCACCTCTCAAAGCTCAGAAGAAGAGTATAGCGCTATCGAACGGTTTTCTGTAGACCTGTGCGAGCAAGCACGTACTGGTAAACTAGACCCCATTATCGGTAGAGATGAGGAAATGAGACGAGTGCTCCAAATCTTGTCACGTAGAAAGAAAAACAACCCGATTGTACTAGGAGAATCGGGCGTCGGTAAAACAGCAATCGTAGAAGGACTCGCCTTTCGTATTGTCAATGCTGATGTTCCAGAAAACCTATTAGATAAGCGGATCATGGCACTAGACCTGGCATCATTGATTGCTGGAGCAAAATATAAAGGAGAATTTGAGGAACGACTGAAAGCAGTGATCAAAGAAGTGGTCAACTCAGATGGCAAAATCATCTTGTTTATTGATGAAATCCATACCTTGATTGGTGCAGGTGGTGGCTCTGGCGCAATGGATGCAGCGAATATCCTCAAACCAGCCCTAGCAAGAGGTAACTTGAGAACCATTGGTGCAACAACCCTTGATGAATACCAAAAATACTTTGAAAAAGATAAAGCATTAGAACGCCGCTTCCAGAAGGTAATCGTCAATGAACCTTCTATCGAAGACTGTGTATCCATCTTGCGGGGAATCCGTGAAAAATATGAGACACACCACCAGGTTCGAATCATGGACGACGCGTTGATTGCTGCGGTGGAATTATCTAATCGCTATATCGCTGACCGGTTCTTGCCAGATAAGGCGATTGATCTAATGGATGAAGCTGGTGCAAAACTCCGTATGGAATTGAATTCAGTACCAACGGCTTTGGATGAACTAGATCGGAAAGTCAGAAAACTTGAAATCGAAAGAGAAGGAATCAAGCGAGATGGTAATAAGAAAATGCTAGATGCTATTGACAAAAAAATAGCCAATTCGTCAGAAGATCTGAAGGCATTGCGTGCCCAGTGGAAAAGCGAAAAAGAAATTGTTGATCAATTGCAAGCATGCAAGAAAAACCTCGAAGCCTTTAAGCAAGAAGCGGAAGAGGCAGAACGGGAAAGCGACTTTGCCAAGGTAGCAGAAATCAAATACGGCAAAATAAAAGGAGAAGAAGAGAAACTCAAGCAATTAGAAGCCAAGCTCAACAAACTCTCACAAGAAAACCGATTGACAGATGAAGAGGTAGATGCTGAAAATATCGCGGAAGTAGTGGCAAAGGTAACTGGTATCCCACTACAAAAAATGATGCAGAGTGATCGGGATAAACTGTTGACGATGGAAGATCAACTGCATAAACGCCTGATCGGTCAAAACGAAGCAGTAGCTGCCGTGTCAGATGCGGTAAGACGAAGCCGAGCAGGAATGTCGGATAAGAAACGCCCGATCGGCTCCTTCATTTTCCTAGGACCAACAGGTGTCGGCAAAACGGAATTGGCGAAAGCATTGGCAGAACAAATGTTTAATGACGAAACCGCCATTACTCGTATTGATATGAGTGAATACCAGGAAAAACATATGGTCTCAAGACTTGTGGGCGCGCCTCCTGGATATGTCGGTTATGACGAGGGCGGACAGTTGACGGAGGCCGTGAGACGCAAGCCGTATTCTATTATTTTGTTGGATGAAATCGAAAAAGCACACCCGGACACCTTCAATATCCTGTTACAAGTACTAGACGATGGTCGATTGACAGATAACAAAGGTCGCGTGGCTAACTTTAAGAACACGATCATCATCATGACTTCCAACATGGGCGCACAATCCATTCTAGATAACTTTGAAGACCTCGAATATGTAGAAGAGGATAAGCGACAGGAAATCCTGGATGCGACCCGAGAGGAGGTTTTTGACGCCTTGAAGGAGAATCTACGTCCTGAGTTTATCAATAGAATTGACGAACGGATCATGTTTTTGCCATTGACTAAGGACGAAATCAAGCAAATCCTGAAGTTGATGCTTAAGAGTGTCCACAAACGATTGGATAAGCAGGGACTGAAAATCTGGTTTAGCGAGCGCTCCTTAGATCGCTTAGCGGAATTAGGTTACGAGCCACAGTTTGGCGCAAGACCGATGAAACGCGTGCTTCAGAAAGAGGTGATCAATCAACTGTCAAAGCATATTCTCTCAGGCAGGTACCCGATTGGCGCTACCATCTACCTAGACATCGATGCTGAAAACAATTTACTGTTCTTAGACAAAGAGCCAAAGATTGTTCCTCACAAGAAAAAAGCAGCCCCTAAGCCTAAAACGCGACGACGCACCAGACGAGGTGGTGATAAGGACGATGACCCGAAGGAAGTAAAGGGTACAAAAGCGGCAAAGAACACAAAAGAGAGTGCTGACAAGAAGATGGACACGAATATCAAGGACGTTGAAAAAGCGGCTAATGATTTGAAGAAGGCAGCGGCGGAGTTGAAGAAGGAGAAGAAGTAAGCTTTGCATGTAGGCGATTTCCGGATAACAAGTTGTTTAATAATTAGACTGATATGAATAAGGAATTCAAAAAAGCACTGAAAGTGCGCTTGGAGCACTGAAAGAGCTCCATTTGTCAGCCTAGGGTGTCGCGAAGCAAAACCCTAGGATATAGAACAACCACCTATTCCGTAGCGCTGAAAGTGCTACAAAAAATAGAAGAATGGATTCGTAAGGAACAACCTGAAACAATTGACAAATTGTGGAATGAAGTTAAGGACTCCGAATATTCCAAAATACTTATTGGTATTTATCCAGAATTAAAGGAATAGACTCATACAACATAGCAACTAAACTATAGAAATATGAAAAAAATCGCCATTTCCTTTAGTGTTGTACTTTACGCAATTGCAGTACCTTTTCTGGAGATCAACGACACTCATGTGTTTAATCCCGACTGGACACCACACGTCAGAATCCATGAAGTCTGGCAACTTATCACCAATTCAGCCATTGGAGTTTTATGTTTGTGGCTTGTTTGGTATAAAAAGGAAACCAACTTGAGTGCAATATTGAGTTTGCTTATAACAGGAGGATTTTTGCTAGCCTTTCTTATAAAAGATAGTTACGGTGGCTCCATGAAGTATCTGGATGGAAGTGAAAAGACACTGTTGGGCATCAACATCGGCCTATTCGGGTTTGGAATAGCATTTACACTAATCGTTTTGTCCTTTGTATTAGAAAGAAAGTCAACACACAAGAATGGTTAACTTCCTGACACATTGTCTATTCACCTCTAGCCTACTGCTAAATAAATATTAAAAGTCTTGTATACCGAACAGATTTTAGTTACCTTATAATACAAACTAAACTGAAGCAAATTTTATTCCCTAAAGAACAATTTTAAAACTACTGATTGTGTCAATCAAATCATTTAAAGGAAAAGAATCGGACGGTACCAAGAGTAACGCGGATGCGTTAAATGGAGGAGTTGCTTCTGCGATGCCACCACAACAAATTTTTGCAGCAAATAATGCGCAAGCTCCTGTCCAAAGATCTGAAGACGAAACGGTTCAGAAGAAAGAAGGCGAATCAGAAACTACAACAGCTGCAAACAATGAGTTTCAGAGTCTGGATGATGTAAAAGCGAAAACAGGGCAGACCGCTTTAGGTAAATACCAATGGCTGGAAGCGGACAGAGACGAGCAAACAGGAACTTGGGAAACAGCCATGACCAATATGACAAAGGACCAAGTACCCAATATTTTATTGCCCTTTGAGCAAGTCAGAGATTATTATATCTGGGTAAGTCGAAAACTAGACGCCAAAGGACATGAATCAAGATGGGTAAAAGGAGCGTTGTATCTAGTAGATGAATTATCTGATACCTATGATGAAGGAATTACATCAGGTAGATGGGCGATTACCCCAGGAAAAGAAGTGATTCTACTATTGGAAGATTTAAATGTTGGTATTGTAAATTATGCCATCACACAATTCCATCGCCTACTCTATGGTGATTTATCAGAAAATCCTTTAAAAGGAGAGGACGCTTATCAGTTTGACAAAGAATTTATTCAGGAAGAGCAAGGCCCTATAGCACAAGAAGTTTACGAAAAATACGATGGCACAGAAGGACTTGAAGTAATGAATAAAGTTTTCAATGGAACTGGTTTAGTTGGCAATGCGGCAGAAGTTCTGGCAGCTACTATCCCTACATTCCCGGGTTATTTCGATACCGACCTAAGGGATTCAGATTCAGATTATGGAAGAGCGCAAAGGATTGACGTACCGCTATATATGCTTTACCCTGATAGACATCAAACCGATGAAAATTATGAAAAGCAAGATACATTGCTTGGGCAGCCTATAGGAGATCCAAGAAATCTGCAAGACTTAATGGATCAGGAGCATCGTGATGGATGGCATGAAAGCATTTTTGATAAACTTAAAGACCCCGATGATGTTTACGAAACCTTCTATAACGTTAATAAAGACATAATGGAGAAAGAATGGTAAAACAGCTCCTTATTTTACTTTTCGGAGTATTGGTAATGTCTACATCTTGTGATTCAAATAAAAAAAATATGCTTACTGGTCTTGTTAATCCTACAGATTTTACTACATCTATAGATATTGGAAATAGACTTTCAAAAGCCTTTCAATCGGACGATTTTATTTTTGGGTCCTCCCCAAAAGACGGCCAATTTGTGGTGACATCCGTGTCTAATGGCAGAATTGTGGAAAGAATAGATGGTAACAAAGGGATTGTAGGCCCATTTGCCTATAAAGAAAATGCTATCTATACACCGATTTATCATAAGCCAAAGCGAATTTCTCAAACAACCACAGATGAAATTTTAAGTGCGTATAGTGAAGAGATGTTCGGTGTTACGAGTATGCATTTCTATGCGGGTTTTCTTTTTGTTGTTTCGAAGAATGGGTTTTATATTTTTGATGAAGAAAAATTGTCGCTAATCTCCTCTTTTAAAAATACGAATAAGAACACTGTTTCTCATATAAATTATTATTTTAACAAGGAAACCAACCTGCTTTATATAGCTGATCTCAGAGAAGAAACAGGTAGCTTTTTTGTGATTTGTGCGGATGCCAAAAATAATTTTAAGGAAGTTTGGCGAACAAAGATGAATGGAGAATTGAGTACTAGTGGCGATTTTAGCGCAAATGGCATCTATGAAAGCGAAAAGTACATTGTCTGCCCATTTTCTTATGATCGTAATAACGGAATAAATATAATCGATAAAGCTACCGGGGGAATTATAAAGGAATTTCCAACTCAAGCAAATTACTCTATTGTATATCAAGGAGAAAAAATGTTCGCAAAGGGATTTCGTAAGGATGAAATAGTTTGTGTCGAACTACAATCCCTCAACGAAACTTGGTCTTGTAATTACAATCGGTGCAAGGGTAATTTAGTGTTGTTCGAAAATAAATTGCTCTTAGGTTGTTCAAGCAAAGGAACACTTTCTATCGATACTAACTCTGGCAAATCTGAAAGTATACACAAGAAAATGAATGTAAGGCCTGTGTATCAAGAAGACTTAAGGCGAAGCAAACTATATTTTATAATTGATAGTTACTTGTGTTGGTAATTGCATTCCGACGTTATCGTCTCAGAATTAGACTATTCACCTGTCTTTATTTTTTGAAGCATTTTTTCAACATAATACATCACAAGGATTCATCTCAAGTACTTTTCATAGTTTTGAATGGACAGTTCCTTGTCTCCTAGCGCTAAATGCATTTTGCCTAAACTGTCGTAAGTGTTTGCCTTCTTAGGGAACAGCAAGGTATTCAGTTCCTGCTTTTGTTCACGCCTTCCTGAAGTCAGCATGCAAGCGGCACTTTCTTTTCATCCGATAGAAGCTTTTTTTGAGAGTTTAATTGCTCCAATTATATTCCTAACTTTACCAGTGCATAATTTGGTGTTAATGGGTTTTTATTTTTTCATATTGCCTATAATGTTTACGGACATAGTGGGTTTGAGATCTTCCCTAAGAATTTTAATAAACATTGGTTTGGTCAATGGATCAACACCGATGTTCATCATAATTTACATCATAAATATAACACGAATAGCAATGGACTCTACTTCACTTTTTGGGACCGGCTAATGGGAACAATGCCTACGGAGTATGATGATACATACGATGAGGTGAAGCAAAGAAAGCGCCCTTCCATTTTGTGAAGGCTAAAATGTAAAACTGTAATGAATACAACATATCAAATTACTGGAATGACTTGCAGCAGTTGCGAGTTAAAAGTAAAAACCGCCCTGGAATCAATCAACGGCGTGATATCAGCAATAGTGTCAAAAGACAACAGCACAGTGCAGCTAGAAACCGCCTTACCGATACCCGTCGGCATTGTCAAAGACAAAGTCGCTTCGTTAGGCGATAAGTACAGTTTTTCTGAGCTAGCAGCAGCCCCCAGTCAACCAATATCAGACACAGAGGACACCGTTAGCTGGATCGATACCTACAAGCCCGTCCTACTGATTTTCGGTTATCTGATGGCAGTCACCCTTTTAATCCAAGGGTTGAGTGGCAGCTTTGATCTCAGTACTTGGATGCGTCATTTTATGGGTGGCTTCTTCCTCGTATTCTCCTTCTTCAAACTACTCAACATCAAGGGATTTGCGGACTCCTATGCCATGTACGACATTATCGCCATGCGATTTAAGGGCTGGGGCTACATCTACGCATTTCTCGAATTGGGATTAGGCCTGGCGTTTATCGCCAACTTTCAACCCTTTATCACGGCTGCTGTGATGGTTGTAGTGATGACGGTTAGCATCATTGGCGTCTTGCAGTCTGTCGCCAATAAACGTAAAATCAAATGTGCCTGCCTAGGCGACGTCTTTAACCTACCCATGAGCACCATCACCATCATCGAGGACGGATTAATGATCGCAATGGGCATTATGATGATGGGGATGCTTTAAATTGGCTTAAAATGATGCTCCGCTGTTTCAATTGCAAATGTTCTGTCTTACAAACACACAAAGCACTGAAATTGTATTCGAACATACTAGAGTTTCAGGCAGCAACTCAGCACACTGAAAGTATAGCATCTGTCAGCCTAGGGTAAAACCCTAGGACAAATGTCCAGTGTGTCCACGTCTGCGAACAGGAAATTGTGTTGTGGGAACGGGGCGGTGACCACATCGTGGTCAAAGTACGCTGCGCTGTTAGCAAAAACAACAAGTATGAAAATCGACCCTGTTATGGGTCGCAGTACATTCCTCTAGAGATGTTACCTCCAAGGTTTTTTAAGTAAGGCATTTTTGTTTTTAACAGTGAAAACTAAATGAATGTATAAATGACTTAAGAAAAGATAGGGGTTAAATTTTTATGTAACCACTATTTACTTAGAAATAGGGTCATCATATCAATTAAGGCTCTATTTTTACTGTCGGCCTCCTTGTTTTGCTTGTGGCTAACATATTTTGACCACGATGTGGTCATGCAGCCACTACCATCATACTAAATCAAAGATCCATAATACTCCTTAACTATTATTAACCAACGTTCCCACCTTCTCCCCATTCATAATCTTAATAAGATTCTCAGGATTATTGATATCAAACACAATGATAGGTCGATTGTTTTCTTGGCACATCGTAAACGCCGTCATATCCATTACATTCAGTTTAGCAGAAATTACCTTATCAAAAGACACTACATCGAACTTAGTTGCAGTAGGATCTTTCTCAGGATCGGCAGAGTAGATACCATCTACACGAGTTCCTTTGAGGATGACCTCAGCATTGATCTCATTAGCTCGCAGTGCCGCGGCTGAATCAGTAGTGAAGTACGGGTTTCCAGTACCCGCGCTAAAAATCACCACTCTTCCTTTTTCGAGATGACGGATCGCACGACGTCTGATGTACGGTTCTGCGATCTGGTTCATTTCGATGGCAGAGACGAGTCGTGTGTAAACCCCTAAATTCTCAAGGGCTGCCTGAAGCGCCATGCCGTTCATCACAGTTCCTAGCATTCCCATATAATCCGCTTGTGCGCGGGGGATTCCGGTTTCTGATGCTTGCAGACCACGGAAGATATTTCCGCCTCCAATCACAATGGCGACTTGAACGCCAGCGTCTACAATTTCTTTTATTTGCTTACTGTAGTGCACCAACATACCAGGGTCGATGCCAAATTGCTTGTCACCTAGTAGTGATTCCCCGCTTAGTTTCAACAAGATTCTTTTAAACTGAATAGCCATATGGATCAATCGATTTTTCTTGGTTTCCTTTAACCCGGATTATGCAATTGCACAATTATACGGTTAAACTAATTTATTCTTCAATAGGTTTCATAAAAAGAAACAAACTCTTTGTAGAAGGCAAAAAAAAAGAGCGATTAAAAATCGCTCTTTCAAAAAATTATTTTCCTAATGCCACATGTCGAAATGCGGTGACGGTGAGATCGTTGTCAACACCTTTAAGATAAGCTCCAACAGTTTCTTTAGAACTTCCTTTCACGTATTCCTGATTTAACAGCGTATTTTCTTTATAAAACTTGCCAAGCTTACCTTCAGCAATTCGCTCTAGTAAGTTTTCAGGTTTCCCTTCCAAACGGGCTTGTTCTTTTCCAATTTCGATTTCTTTCTGAACAATAGAAGCATCGATTCCATCTTTATCTACTGCAAGTGGATTCATTGCAGCAACTTGCATCGCTACGTTCTTACCAACTTCTGCATTTTTATCTCCAGACTTATTCAATCCTACTAACACGCCTCTTTTGTATCCTGCATGGATATAAGAGATGACACTAGGAGCTTCTAGGCATTCGTATTTTGAAACCTCAATTTTTTCACCGACAACTGCAGTATGTTCAGTTACTTTCTGACCAACAGTTATGCCGCTTTCATATTCAAGGTTTAATAAATCATCTTTAGTACTTGGAAAGCTATCTAAGGCGATATCAGCGATTTTCTTTGCAAAACTGATAAAGTCTTCGTTCTTAGCAGCGAAATCTGTTTCGCAGCTAAGGTTAAGCGCTATGCCTTTTGTAGAATCATCAGAAGCAATTGCAATGACAACACCTTCGTTTGCTGTTCTACCAGCTTTTTTGGCTGACAATTTTTGACCTTTTTTTCTAAGGTTATCTTTTGCCAATTCCATATCGCCGTTGGCTTCTACCAAGGCTTTTTTACAATCCATCATTCCTGCGCCGGTTTCCCCTCGCAATAAAGCAACATCTTTTGCTGAAATTTTCATGATAAAAGTATATTGATTAAGTTGTTAATTTTATTAAATACCTTACTTCTTAGCACTTTCTTTCTCTGCTTTATCACTCGCTCTAGCAGCAAGACCTTCTTTAACCTGTCCTGTTATATAGTTTGTGATAATAGCAATAGACTTAGAAGCGTCATCATTTGCTGGAATAGCATAATCAACTGAACCCGGATCAGAGTTGGTATCTACCATTGCAAATGTACGAATACCTAGCTTTTTAGCTTCCGCAAGCGCGATATGTTCGTGAACGACATCAACGATGAACATTGCAGCTGGGATGCGGTTTAACTGAGCAATACCAGAAAGTACTCGCTCTAATTTCTCCTTCTCCCTTGTAATCATCAACCGTTCTTTCTTGGTGATGTTGGTCAATGAACCATCCGCTAGCATTTTTTCGTAGTTGTTCATCTTTTTGATGGACTTTCTAATTGTAGCAAAGTTGGTCATCATACCTCCTAACCAACGTTCGGTTACAAAAGGCATATTGACACTCTTAGCAGCATCAGAAACGATAACTCTCGCTTGCTTTTTAGTGGCTACGAAAAGGATTTTTTTACCTGATTTTGCAATACCTTTCAATACACTTCCTGCACGCTCCATAGCGGCGGTAGTCTTGTTAAGGTCAATAATGTGAATCCCTTTCTTCTCCATGAAGATATATGGTAACATTTTAGGATTCCATTTCTTTTTAAGGTGTCCAAAGTGTACACCTGCATCAAGCAATTCTTTATATGAAGGTTTTTCCATGATCTAAATCTCTTAAATTGAATATTGAAATAATTAACGTTTGGAAAATTGGAAGCTCTTTCTTGCCTTAGGCTTACCATATTTCTTACGCTCTACTACTCTCGCATCTCTTCTTAAGTACTTCTTAGCTTTCAATGGTGGTCTAAACTCTTCATTGATTTTAATAAGCGCTCTTGAAATTCCTAATCGAACAGCTTGTGACTGCCCATTAAATCCTCCACCGTGAACGTTAACATTAATGTCGTATAAGTCTGCAACTTCAACAGTGTTGAGTGCATCAATCACATAAAACTGAATATGTGGTTGTGTAAAATATTCGGTATAAGGCTTTCCGTTTATGGTAATTTTACCTGTTCCTTGAGTTAAATAGACTCTAGCAACGGAAGCTTTTCTTCTACCTAATGCGTTGATCGTTTCCATAATTGATCCTAAAATTTAAATGGTTCTGGCTTCTGAGCTTTATGCTTGTGCTCTGTCCCACCGTAAACAAACAATTTCTTAAACATGGCGCGACCTAGTGTATTCTTAGGTAGCATTCCTTTAACGCTGTTTTCAATAAGCGCATATGGTTTTTTCTCAACCAATCGCTTTGCATTGATAGAACGTTGTCCGCCTGGATAGCCGGTGTAGTGCAAGTAAATCTTGTCTTGCATTTTCTTTCCGGTCAATCTTACTTTTTCTGCATTGATGACAATGACATAGTCTCCGGTATCAACATGCGGGGTATAGCTAGGCTTATGTTTGCCTCTCAATACCGTCGCAATCTTAGAACACAAACGACCTAGTGTCTGGCCTTCTGCATCTACGATATACCATTTACGATCTACCTCACTGGCTTTTGCAGACTTGGTTTTGTAACTTAATGTATCCACAATAATATATTTTTATATACTGGCTAAATTAAAACGATAATGAATCTTCTATTCAATTTATCGGAGTGCAAAGGTAAATTTTAATATCTTAACCTACAAGCTTTTTATAAAAAAAGTCTATTCTATTTTTCATAACTATTTGGTAATCAGTAAAAATATCGCACGCTGATTTCGTTATTATTATAAAAACACTATTCAATATTTGGTCTAAATTGGTAAGGTTTCTAATCGTGTAGGCTCTTGAAGGACTTGTACTTATAGATATACCATACCTTTCGCATGAGGGATTGCGCAGCTTTGGTGCACAATACATAACTTTATCACTAGGAATAATTGGACTGAACTTTACAACAATTTAGGCCACACATTTGTCCTTCCGTTCCAAAACCGTATTTTCGCAAAATGATATGCATCAATATCGCACCAGACATCAGAAAACACTTGCCAGGCTTAAGACTCGGTATTGTCGCGTGCACCGCCACCCCACAACCCACATCACCAGCACTCCTACAGTCAATCAGTACTACACTTGACTCCATCGCCCAAGAGCATACCAGTGAAACAGTCAGTCAGATCCCAGTCGTTTCCCAAACCAAATCTGCCTATCGGAAACTAGGAAAAGACCCGTCCCGCTATCGCCCTAGCGCAGAAGCCATGCTGCGCAGAGCAGTAAAAGGCAAAGGCTTATATCAAATCAATGATCTAGTGGATCTACTCAATCTGATTTCCCTAAAAACGGGTTTCTCAATTGGTGGTTATGACAGCAGTAAAATCGAAGGACCAATCACCCTTAGTATCGGCCAGCCCGATGAACCCTATCAAGCAATTGGTCGTGGCACATTAAATATCGAAAACCTGCCCCTGTTGAGAGATATCACAGGTCCGTTCGGCGCTCCTACCAGCGATTCACAGCGAACAATGGTAACGGAGGACTGCCAACAGTTTCTAATGGTGTTTTTTGACTTTGAAGGGGACGATTCCTTATCAGATGCACTGGAAATGACAAAAACACTGTTGCTGCAATATACAAATGCCACAGCCATTACTTCAAGTATCATCAATTAACATGGAAAATGTGTTAAATAGCAAACGATTGATTATTCAACCACTTGATGCCAGTCATGTAAAGGTGGTGCTGGCCTTTTTACAAAAAAATCACTCCTTTTTTAAGGCGTATCAACCAACACTTGACAAGGACTATCTAACTAAAACCTACCAGCACAAGTTGCTACAGCAGGATGTAGAAGGGTGGAAAGCCAGAACAAAATACCCGTTTTACCTATTTCATCATCTTGACCATGATCGCTCTCAAATCCTAGGAACGGTCACATTGTCTAATGTGATTCGAGGGCCGTTGCAATCCTGTTTTCTAGGGTATAAAGTAGCGGAACAATTCCAAAGCAAAGGGCTTGCGACAGAAGGCATTGCTCATGTCATACGATTTGCGTTCAACCGATTAAAACTACATCGGATTGAGGCCAACATCATGCCCGACAACTTGCCTTCGATTCGGGTCATTGAGAAATTAGGGTTTAAAAAAGAAGGATTTTCTGAAAAATACCTTAAAATCAATGGAAAATGGGAAGATCATCTACGGTTTGCATTGATAAATAAGGATTTTTGAGCAACTTAGTTGAAAATTGTGCATCTAATAAGTATAAATTAAAAAATAATTCGTTGTCTAAACTAAAAGTAACACAACCCGATTCCTGCGAATTGCCGACTGATCTACTCAATCGGCCCTTGCAGGAAATAATCATAGAAGTCATTCGTCATTGCGACTTTGAGATGGATGTTCCCCCTTCCCAATCAGCGATTGCGACTGGAGGAAACGACGAAGTCATTGCCAGAAAGGCGATTCAAGAAATCCGAGCAGAGATTGAAGCCTTGAAAAGCCTAGCCGCTAAGCGTATTGAGATCAAGATCGACAAGAAGAAACCAAAGGATTTAGGATTACAGCATTATCTTTTTGAGACCTTGCTCCGTATTTCTTCTACAGGACTCAATGCCTACATGGTTGGACCTGCGGGTTCTGGTAAAACAACAGCGGCAGTCAATGTGGCCAAAGCAATGGACATCCCGTTTTATTTTACTGGTGCCATTGCCAGTGAGTTCAAATTGACTGGTTTTATTGATGCGAATGGTAACGTCGTAAACACGGAGTTTCGACGAGCTTATGAACATGGTGGGCTGTTTTTATTTGATGAAATTGACGCCAGTTATCCGCAAGCTGTCCTAGCGTTCAATGCTGCGCTGGCCAATGATTACATGGATTTTCCAGACAAAAGAGTCGATCGGCATAAGGATTTTTATTGTATCGCTGCTGCGAACACCTACGGACAAGGCGCAGACAGACAATACGTTGGCCGTAATCAGTTAGACGCCGCTTCTCTGGACCGATTTGTGTTTTTGGACTGGCGTTTTGACGAGGAACTAGAACGTGCCCTGGCTGGCAACAACAAGTGGGTCGACTTTGTCCAAGACGTAAGAAAAGTAGTGGAAGAACTGAAAATTAGACATGTGGTCAGTCCCCGAGCCTCTATTTTCGGTGTAAAATTACTAGCCGCTGGCCTAGATCTAAGAACGGTAGTGAAATTATTAATTTGGAAGGGATTAGACCAATCCATTATTGACAAAATTCGGAATAATATCAACTATGATCTGGACCGATTCTACGAAAGAGGCATTAAAATTTGAGGATCTTTCCGATTTCTGGAAATTTGCCATGGAAGACAGTGATTCCAAAGCAAAACATTCACGAAAGGTACACAATCATGATTGGGCGGGCTGTAAAACCTGGGAAGAAGCCAAGAAAACCGCCTTATACGGCTGGAAGGAAGGACTGCAAGCGATTGAACGATTCCAGGCTGAGATCATTCCCAGAGTCACAGAACGCGTTATGCGACGGGAGCAGAAACACGATGTCGCTGGTTACAATGTAGATGTCGGTAGTTTCTTAGCCAATCAACCCGAACATTTTTTGTCGCGAGAATTAAACATGCGCAACTATCCGGGAAAAATCTATACCATTGTCTGTTCCCTATCCTTTTCTGAACACATTCTTGCGCAAACGATTATGCAGCGTGGCGCTATGATCTGTGCCCTGATCGACGCCATTGAATACGCAGGTCACAGAACTGAAGTCGTCTGCAATTGGGTCGCCCACAGCAAGCGCAGAGCCAAGCGAAAAAAGGATGATGCTCGTATAGAGGTAGACGTAGTCATCAAAAAAGTCGGTCAACCATTAGACATGTCGGAACTGATTTTCTGTTTGGGTCATCCCTCGATGCTCCGACGAATCCTGTTTTCACTGTCAGAGAAACTCGGCTGGGCTGATTTTGCTCATAATTATGGTTCGCCGGGGGAAGCTACTAATCAGGGAGATCTGTATATCAAGGAGATTTATGGGGAGGCCGTTGGGAGTGATGTCGCAATTGACTGGGTGCTGGGGGAATTGGAGAAGCTGGGGGTTCAAGTGACTGAGAAGTAATTTGTGAAATAATGGGGTAAAGGGCAAGATAAAAGCCACTAGGTGCTTGATTATTCATTGTTTGTTATAATTCTAATGGAAGTATCAATTGTTTAAAGAGCTAATTTCTTATATTTGTATCTTAATTGATAAAAATAAGTCGATGATAAAATATAATTTACCTGATTTTTTAGTTGGGGTAATATCTAGAGCAATATATGCCAAATGGCTAGATCGAAAAGCGACAAATATTCATAAGCGAGATAAAAAAAGGTTCGCAGATTTGGAACGTACAAGAGCTGAATTTAAAGAAAGTATTCATAAAGCTATTTTTCTCTCTAATGGATTAGATTTTTATACAGGAGAAAAATTGGCTTGGGAAAAAATTAGCCAGTATAACAATGAAAAATCGGAGCAATTAAAGGTAGAATATAAATATGAGCTAAGGTTTTTGCCTACAGTAGACCATTTTGGAAAGAACCCAAACGAACTAGTTTTTAAAATATGTGGATGGAGGACTAATGATTCTAAATCAGATTTATCTTATACCGAATATGTTGAATTATGTAAAAAGGTTGTCAATATGAGTAATAAAAGGACGTCAACCAAGAAAAACTAGCGTAAAATCCAATCCTTCATAATTAGGTTGTATTCCTATAAGAATATTCAGATTGTTAATAGGTTAAGTTGTATAACTGATTTGTATTCCGATTTATGGAGAAATGTAGGAATGTGACTTATGCCTTGGATAGACAAGTTCGCTTCAGCCCATAGAATCAGATAAGAATCAGATAAATATCGGATAATCCAATAATAAAGGCTATTTTTGGATAAGAATCAGATAAGTATCAAATAATTTATAATGGAGTCTAAGTTAACATTCGATTTTAAAACTAATCAGCAAATAATCAAGAAGATAGCTTTTATTGATTCATTTAAAGGGAAATGGAAAGGATTAGAAGTTAAAGAATCAATTTATCTTAGAGAATTAAAGCAAATAGCTACAATCGAGAGCATTGGATCATCTACAAGAATCGAGGGTTCAACACTTACAGATGAAGAAGTAAGAAATCTGATAGATGCAGTAAAAATCACCTCGTTTAAAACAAGAGATGAACAAGAAGTATTTGGATATTACGAGGTGCTAAATATAATTTTGGATTCCTATGAAGCAATAGAGCTAAAGGAAAACCATGTACATCACCTTCATAAGTCATTATTACAAGTAAGCTCAAAGGATGAAAGTCATAGAGGGAATTACAAGAAATTGTCGAACAAAGTCGTAGCAAAATATCCAGATGGCCATCAAAAAATAATCTTCAATACAACAGAACCTTTTTTGGTAAAAGGAGAAATGGAAAGTTTGATTGCTTGGGTAAATGAAAATTTGGAAAATGAAGAATTACACCCATTACTAATTATTGCAACTTTCGTGTATGAATTTCTATCGATCCATCCGTATCAAGATGGAAATGGAAGGCTTTCAAGATTATTAACAACATTATTGCTATTGAAAGGAGGGTATGATTTTATGCGATATGCGTCAATGGAAATAGAAATAGAAAAGAGGAAAAAGGAATATTATAGCGCATTAATGAGTGCTCAGAAAAATCGAGGAACCAAGAAGGAAATTATAAATGAATGGATCTTATTTTTTTTGGAAACATTGGAAGCAACGATAAATAAATTGGAGGATAGATATGCTAAGATTAAGAATAAAAAAAGTTACTTGAATGAAAGACAAAAGGAATTAGTAAAATTTATCAAAGAAAATGAACCAGTTAAAATCAGCGATATAACGACATCAATGACAGACTACACAGCAGCTACTTTAAAGAAGGATATGAAGTATTTGACAGGTGAAGGGGTAGTGAAAAAAATGGGAAAGGCACGAGCAACAATTTATGTAGTTGCCTCTCAAGAAACCTCATGAAAGATGAACTGACATATAATCAAATAAAAGAATTCTTTAAGAATCATGAAGAATGGGAAAATGAATTGGTTGATTATAAAATTTTAAACACAGTAGACCTAGCTAAGACTAAAGACTTAATAATAAATAGGTTGAATTCTGATGATGCCCAAATCAGATATATTGCATCACATTTAATATTGACCTTTACACTTGAAGAAGCAAAGGACAAACTAATTGAAAGAATTTTAGATGAGAACACCTACAATCAAAATGGGACGATGACATATGCTTTATGGCATTTATACTGTAGTGAAAACGTAGTAGACATCTATAAAATCCTTGCAACACAATCATATGAATCTAAATGCCACGCTTACAATATCTTATCTGAACAAGAATTTACATTTACAGAAGTTGACCTGAACGAATTAAGTGAAATATGGAATAAAGTGAAATTAAACCAAAACAGTAATATTAAATTAGAGTCAGAAACTTTCGAAATGATAAGAGATGCGTATGAAGGATTCATAAAATAATGTATTCATCAACAGACTGCAAATAACCCCTACACATCCTTCACCCAAAATATCAAAACAAAAATGCAAAAACAAATAGTCTCCACCCACTGGCTAAAAGAAAACCTCACCAAAGAAAAATTAGTGATCTTAGATGCCAGCCCCAAAAGCACCATAAGTGGAGACACATCCGCCGAACAAGGCCTATGCATCCCCCATTCAAGAATACTGAGTATCAAGGAACAGTTCACCAATAAAAACAGCAACTTCCCAAACACAATTCCTTCCGCTTTGCAATTCGAGCAAGAGTGTCAGGCGCTAGGAATAAACACCGACTCTGAGATAGTGGTGTACGACAACTTAGGCATCTATACAAGCCCAAGAGTTTGGTGGTTATTTAAAGTAATGGGACATGAGAACATCCGCGTTTTGAATGGCGGGCTAATTGATTGGATGGAAAAAGGATATGAAACCATCAAAAAATCAGCATTGAGTCAAGACTATCCAGCGGGCAATTTTAAGAGTGAATTCCATAAAGAAGCAGTTTTTAAGTTTGAAGCCATAATGGAGAATAGCACAACTAATAATTTCCAGGTAGTAGACGCCCGTTCAAAAGGACGCTTTGATGGCATCGCACCAGAACCAAGAAAACACCTTCAGAGTGGCAAGATCCCCAACTCCATTAATATTCCCTATCAAGATGTATTGAAAGATGGCAAATTTAGACCCCATCAAGAATTAAAAAAGATCTTTGAAGAACAGGCCACTCCAAACAAAGAGTTGGTGTTTACCTGTGGATCAGGAATGACCGCATGCATCGTCTTGCTAGCAAGTGAAATCGCCTACAAGTCAAACCAATATCTATATGACGGTTCTTGGACAGAATATGCAGAAAGAAATGAGAAATTCGTAGTGTCGTAAAAAGAACCCCATTCGTCTGCAGGCCCTATAGCTTCCTTGTACTAGACTTTGGACACCGCGGAGTAAGTATTTAATAATCAAAGATTTAAAACAACACGAAAGCCACAATCGCCTAATTGTCAAAATTCTGGGATATAACCTTATGAAAGACTTCCCTTACATCAATAATTACATTATTTAGGCATTTTGTTGCTCATGGTTGTATTCTTATAAGGTTTACTTTTTTTTAATAAACCACTAATCCTGCTACATTCAACTATATAATTGTTGAGAACCTACCTTGTTTAATATAGATGCCGTTTTGTTGAATTTAGGACTAAAAGGCTTTTTTACGAAAAGCAAACACTTCTTTTTATATATAAAATATTTTCAATATATTTGAGTTTCATGTTTAAATCTCAAACAGTATGAAAGTTTACTCGTGAGGAAATTAATGGAACTTGGACAAAGGTAGAATCTGATTTCTTATCTGAAGGAATGAATGATTTTTGCGGATGGTCCGTTTCCCTGTCTGCAGATGGTAAGCGTTTAGCAATTGGTGCATCCCAAAACGATGGAAATGGAAGCGATGCTGGTCATGAAATCTCTGCAAAAATTAAGGAAAACATAGGCTACTCGGACATCCAACAATTTTGATTCAAATTGGACAGGATATTGATCGGGAAGCAGCACTGAAAATACAAAGTGGCGCTGGCCTCTATCTTGTCAAGATATTGATGTTGAAGCAGCATATGATTAATCTGTTCCCACTAAAAACTTTCTCCTAACTGAGGTGCCTTCCATCGATCACTCTAATAAACCCAACCCAACCCAATCATAATTTTAACAAAAGGAATCACCATCAATTCCTTTGAAAATACTAGGTTTACAAAACATTTTCTATCTTTACTTTCTTACTGCACATGTAGTTGGTTTTTGCTTCAGCTACATTAATTTTCGGTTGTTTTATTTTTCGAAATAATAAGCAGACATCGATCAGTAACAGGTAATTAAATTTTGAGTAACACAGAAACAAATAAAGATTTATCACCAAATCAAAAAGCGGTAAAGCGCTTGATGAAGAATAAGCCAGCAGTTGCGGGGCTTATCTTAATCGTCTTTGCCACTATTATTGCGATCTTGGGCTACCTGATTACACCCGACCAGACAGAGGATGCGAATGATCAGATCAATGAGGTCAATCTGAAACCACCCGGCTTCACAATCGATGTGCTCAAAGTAAGAAAGAATAGAGATTTAGAGCCCCAGAACTTCATCACTACAATGTTGTTCGGTAAGCCCAATCCGTACAGGATGGTACCAATAACCGGATATCAAATAAAAGATGGATACTTGACAGCTCAAATCTACCAAGGAGAAGGTAAGACACCACGCCCTGAGCAATTCAGCCTGGCAGACATCGTACATCCATTGTCTTCATTCGATGAGAGTATCACGCTTGCAGACCAACAGATTGGTTACTATCCGCTCAACAGACAAAAAGATACAGTGTTTCTAGAATCGCTCAAGACCAAAGTGATCAGAGAACACATCCGGGATATCAATGTCAATAACAAAGATAAATTGACAGTTGGGTTGTACCCAGAATTAGCAGGACAAAAGAAGGCATTTGATACAAAAGTGCTGAGAATAAGGAAGAATACAAGAACTCAGGAACTTAACCCAGACTCTAATTTTGTTTTGCGAGCCATTCAAGGATATACCATTGAAAAAGATACGCTGATCGCTACAGGTTGGGCATTTGGAAAAGACAGTCTCGGCAATAAAAGACAGGGACCAACTGAACGATACAGCCTAGCAGATATCGCTTATCCATTACCACCCGGAGGTGGCATGTCGAACTTGTCTGATAACGGCTACCTGGTATTTTTTCATAATGATCAGACTCGGGTTCAAGTCAGTGAACAGCAGCTACAGTCTAAAATTGAAGAAGACCATATTTTCTCCAAGACCTTTTACTTTGGTACAGATGGCTATGGGCGGTGTCTGCTGAGTCGCCTTATGATCGGAGTACGAATTTCCTTGTCGGTAGGACTGATAGCGGTATTGATTTCACTCACAATCGGTATTTTCCTAGGAGCGGTGGCTGGATATATGGGCGGACGAGTAGACGATGCAATCATGTTTTTGATCAATACCATGTGGTCGATCCCAACACTGTTGATGGTGTTTGCGCTGGTCCTTGCCCTAGGAAGAGGCTATTGGCAAATCTTTACCGCAGTAGGACTGACAATGTGGGTAGATGTGGCACGGATCGTCCGTGGCCAAGTGATGGGATTGCGGAATGTGTTATTTGTAGAAGCAGCAACGAGTTTTGGGTTTAGCGATGCCCGGATTATTAGACGCCATATTTTACCGAATATCCTAGGACCAGTAATGGTGATTGCAGCAGTAAATTTTGCAGGTGCTATACTAATAGAAGCAGGACTGAGTTACTTAGGATTTGGGATTCAACCCCCAAAACCAACATGGGGAACCATGCTATCAGACAATTATAGTTTTTTGATTTCAGGTGGCAATCCTTTTCCTGCTTTAGTGCCCGCCATTGCAATTATGCTGCTAGTATTGGCGTTTAATCTGGTGGGTAATGGATTTCGGGACGCATTAGATGTAAAAACAAGATTATAAATGGGAGGAATCAGCAATTTGGATCTACTCGAAAGAGAACTGTACCTGAAAACGCTACAGATCAAGAGCCTATTGTATATTACCCAATCGATCAATCGAAATGTTTCTTCTGAAGAACTCTTTAAAATATATAACCACACTTTAGGTTTTGAACTCCAGATTCCTCGAATGGCCTTGTTCTTTAATATTGAAAATAAATGGAAGTGTGTCACCGACAAAGATCTAAAAAACGAAATCGGCAACACAGATTTAACAGAAGTACTACTTGAGTTTGATCGAATTCAGACACTTCCTAAAGAGGTACATCCACTGTTGCAACAGTTTGATATTGTAATTCCGATATTTCACAAGGACGAGCCCATCGCTTATAGTTTTATTGGTGAGATGGAAGATAACGATGCAGCGTATGAGAAAATGCAGTTTATCTCTACAATCACTAGTATGATTGCTGTTGCAATTGAGAATAAACGCTTATTTAAGAAGCAGTTGGAGCAAGAAAGAATGGGGCGGGAAATGGAACTTGCGATCCAAGTACAAAACATGCTCATCCCTTCAGAGTTTCCTATGAACGAGCACTATGAACTAGATGGGCGATACAAACCACACCGTGGTGTCGGAGGCGATTATTTTGACTTCTTCGAGCGTCAGGAGAACCTGATGTTTTGCATAGCTGATGTATCTGGAAAAGGCGTTGCTGCCGCATTGTTAATGGCAAATTTTCAGGCTAATCTTCGGGCATTAATTGGTAAAAAGATAGACCCGAAAGTGTTTATTGCAGAACTAAACAACTCCGTTCTAAGAATCACAAAGAGCGAAAAATTTCTGACATTTTTTATTGGCCGTTACAATAGAGCTGATCAAAAACTGACTTATATCAGTGCAGGGCACAACCCTTCTTTGTTGTTGATGGACGGTGAAATCCATAGATTATCAAAAGGCTGTACTATTCTAGGATACTTCGATGTAATTCCTGAAATTGAAGTCGGTGAGGTATTCATTAATGATGAAGCACTCATCTTTACTTATACTGATGGGCTGACCGATCAAACAAATAATAGTGGCGAAACGTTTACATTAGAGTTACTGGAACAATTTTTAACGAAAAACGCTCATTTGCCAGTGCATGATATCAATGAAAAGCTGATGCAACACATCGAACTGTTTAGAGAAAATGTTGCCTATACTGATGATATTGCATTATTAACTTGTAAAATATTCTAATGGATTTAATATACACTGTCCTATTCATCGTTATTGGCTATTATGCTTACTACAAAGTGATTAAGCCCAATTTTATTGATGGTGCTAAACGTTCAAAAATCAATAAAACATCAGATTCTGATGCTGAATATGTTGATTATGAAGAAGTAGAAGATTAATCGAACTCAAACTAGTATAAAAAGGTTATTTATGGGCCGCCCTACGGTACGGGCTATCCGGCACTCTCAAAGCAAGCCAATACACTAAGCCTCACCTGCTTTGTTCAAACATAGCCTTCTATCCCTCGTCCTATGTTTAAAATATTAAACCCGAATTATGCAATAGGAATATCGTTCTGAGTTGAAATTCCAATATTCTGGTCAGTGCATCTTTATGGATGGTCCGACTTTCGGCTCTACAGTAATTTAGACTCGCAGGTCCGAGTCACATAAGTCTTAAAAAAGTCATCTTTACAGCGAGAATCCTCTAAAAAGGCTGTCTTTTTTGAAAATAAATCAAATAAAAATAAATTTGTAATGCTAAATAAATTGATAAAGCTCCATGTAGCATCGACATGGGAGAGCCTGCCTTCCGTTGCGCAGTAGGCAGGCCGAATTGTATTGGGCTGTCGCTACAGTGTTTGAGCATTCGGAAAAGACAAAAATGAACATGGAGAACAAATTACACTTCATTATTCAACCCATAGGACGAGCGAATCTAATACCTATTTAATCAACGTCACACTTCCCTTGTACGGAACGACAACCCCATCGATAAATTCTACTTCAATATAGTACACAAATACACCAGGATTCATATATTCTCCCTTGAATTTTCCATCCCAGCTATAAGCATTATCGTTTACAGGGAAATCTGTAGCCTCGAATATCAAACAGCCCCATCTGTCAAATAGTAGCATCGTTTTGACTTGGGCAACCCCCAACCCTCCAAATACCATAAACTGATCATTGATACCATCTGCATTAGGCGTATAAGCATTAGGAATGAATACAGATCGCTGCTTATCAACAACAATTTCGACTTGTGTTTCTGCCATACAACCCCATACCGTATCCATAACCGTTACCGTATAATCAGTCGTTTCGACCGGCGACGCCCAAGGATACTGACAATCGACACAACTCAATCCCTCCTGTGGCAACCAACTATAAACATATTGACCGGAAACAGAAACAGAAGTGTTTAGTTGGATGCTATCCCCCAATTCTATCTCAACAGTTGGTGCTTGCTGTATGGTAACCACAATCTCGGGTTGATCATTGACCTGGACATTCATTATTTCAAATTGACAGCCCAATGCATCCATTATCGTAATCAGATAGCTATCAGCTCCCAATCCAAAGAAAACACTATCCGCAGTAAACGGTCCGCCATTGATCGAATACTGATAAGGTAAAACCCCACTAGCAGGAATAACCCCAATACTGCCATCAGAATAGCCATGACAAGTGACATCAACGGGTATAACTTGACCAGATTGCGTATTTTGGCTCCCGATGTTCACGGTAGCTGTGGTGATACACCCATTCAAATCTGTAACCGTCAAATCATAGTCGCCTACACACAAGCCAGTTAAATCAGGGTCAGTCAATCCATTGGACCATTGATAAGTATATGGTGATGTACCTCCAACAACAATTGAATTGGCAATACCTATACACCCGCCCGTACAGCTCAACCCTCCATTTATTGAAGCGGTCACTGGTGATGATGGTGAGCCAATCGTCACCGTTTCAGTTCCAATACATCCGTTGGCATCAGTAAGTATGATGGTATAGACTCCAGAACCAAGTCCGGTAATCGTTTGTGTGGTTGCTCCGTTGCTCCATACGTATGAAAGTGGCGCTTGTGCTCCTTGTGCAGTCACTGTGGCGGATCCATCGGCACTACCTAAGCAACTCTCGTCCGTTCCTTGGGTCATTACGGTAATGCTGCCACCTGCGCCAATGGTGACTGAAGCGGTTGCAGAGCATCCATTAGCATCTGTAATAGTAACCGTGTAGATTCCAGAACCAAGTCCGGTAATCGTTTGTGTGGTTGCTCCATTAGCGTTAGCGCTCCATACGTATGAAAGTGGCGCTTGTGCTCCTTGTGCAGTCACTGTGGCGGATCCATCGGCACTACCTAAGCAACTCTCGTCCGTTTCTTGGGTCATTACGGTAATGCTGCCACCTGTGCCAATGGTGACTGAAGCGGATGCAGAGCATCCACTAGCATCTGTAATAGTAACCGTGTAGATTCCAGATCCAAGTCCGGTAATCGTTTGTGTGGTTGCTCCATTAGCGTTAGCGCTCCATACGTATGAGAATGGCGCTTGTGCTCCTTGTGCAGTCACTGTGGCGGATCCATCGGCACTACCTAAGCAACTCTCGTCCGTTTCTTGGGTCATTACGGTAATGCTGCCACCTGTGCCAATGGTGACTGAAGCGGATGCAGAGCATCCACTAGCATCTGTAATAGTAACCGTGTAGATTCCAGATCCAAGTCCGGTAATCGTTTGTGTGGTTGCTCCATTAGCGTTAGCGCTCCATACGTATGAGAATGGCGCTTGTGCTCCTTGTGCAGTCACTGTGGCGGATCCATCGGCACTACCTAAGCAACTCTCGTCCGTTTCTTGGGTCATTACGGTAATGCTGCCACCTGTGCCAATGGTGACTGAAGCGGATGCAGAGCATCCGCTAGCATCTGTAATAGTAACCGTGTAGATTCCAGAACCAAGTCCGGTAATCGTTTGTGTGGTTGCTCCATTAGCGTTAGCGCTCCATACGTATGAAAATGGCGCTTGTGCTCCTTGTGCAGTCACTGTGGCGGATCCATCGGCACTACCTAAGCAACTCTCGTCCGTTTCTTGGGTCATTACGGTAATGCTGCCACCTGCGCCAATGGTGACTGAAGCGG
>Ga0209186_1000135_pt1 | contig 62532 bp, 54 predicted proteins | sample SidtaG_FD_187426 | JGI IMG/M metagenome (GOLD analysis project Ga0209186, IMG submission 187426) | Marine algal microbial communities from Sidmouth, United Kingdom - Sidmouth_Male2 metaG (SPAdes) (version 2) | ecosystem: Host-associated > Algae > Red algae > Unclassified | place: Sidmouth... | reverse complement strand
CTAATTAGAGCTAGAAAATATGGGGAAATAGCTTCTAGTTTTGGTTTTGAATGGGATGATATAAATGAAAACAAAGAAAAAATTAAAGAAGAAGTTGATGAATTTTTAGATGCAACAGAGCTAGAACATACTAAAGAAGAACTTGGAGATTTATTTTTTGTTTTAGCTCAATTTGCTAGATTAAATAATTGGGATGCTGAGGAAATTTTAAATAACGGAAATAATAAGTTTTTAAAAAGAATTATAATTATGGATGAAATTGCTAAAAATAATTTAAATGACAAAAGTATTGATGAGTTAAATTTACTTTGGGATCAAGCTAAAATAAAAATTAAAAATGAAAAAACTACTTAAAGATTTAACTAATGTTATTTTATTAATATTTAAAAGTAGAAACCTACAAAGAAGCTATTTTGTCCCTATCCTGTATGCTTTATTCTCATTTTTATTTATGATAATTTTTTTATTTATTTTTAAAGATTATATATTTAAGATTATTCCTAATTTTGAAAATAAATTTTTAAATCTTTTTATTGTTATAATAAAACCATTTTTGCTAATATTAATTTCATTACTAACAGCTCTAACAACTCTTTATATCAAATTTACTTTAAATATAGAAAATTTTATTCAGGACTTTAATATTAATAAAGTGGATATTTATAATCCTAAAACTAATATATTATTAGATATTATAAAGTTTGTAAGCTTTCAAAGCATTATTTTAGTTATAACTATTTTAAGTATCCTGCTCCCTTTTTTAAGTATTTTTGGGATTATTTTAAATGTAATACTATCTGCACTTGCAATTTATGAAAAGCCTTTTGAACTAATTGGCTGTAAAAGCTACAAACAAAAAATTAAGATCTTATTAAAAAATCTTCAAACAACAATTTTTATTGGAATTATTTTTCTAGTTTCAAACTCAACAATTATTCTAGGTATATTAATTACCCCTTTATTAATTATATTAGCAATAAAAAGCCTAGAAACTTAACCCTTCATCATATCAAAGAACTCTTGATTAGTCTTAGTTCCCTTCATTTTATTTTGTAGCCATTCCATTGCTTCTAAAGGGCTTAAAGGTGCTAATACTTTTCTTAATAACCAAATTCTTTGTAGATCTTCTTCAGGTATTAACAACTCTTCTTTTCTTGTTCCAGATCTGTTTACATCAAGAGCAGGATATAGTCTTTTCTCAACTAACTTCCTATCAAGATGAAGTTCCATATTACCAGTTCCTTTAAATTCTTCAAAGATGACCTCGTCCATTCTTGAACCTGTATCAATTAAAGCAGTTCCAACAATAGTTAAACTTCCACCATTTTCAATATTTCTTGCAGCACCAAAAAATCTTTTAGGCTTATGAAGTGCATTTGAATCAACTCCTCCAGATAATACTTTTCCACTTGCAGGGATTACTGTATTATATGCACGAGCAAGTCTTGTAATAGAATCCAATAAAATTACTACATCTTTTCCATGTTCAACTAAAGCTTTTGCTTTTTCAATTACCATCTCTGCAACTTGAACGTGTCTTGTAGCTGGTTCATCAAAAGTAGAACTAACAACCTCTCCTTTTACAGACCTTTTCATATCTGTTACTTCTTCAGGTCTTTCATCTATTAGTAATACAATTAATTCAACTTCAGGGTGATTTTCTGAAATTGACTGAGCAATGTTTTGAAGTAAAACTGTTTTTCCTGTTTTAGGTGGTGCAACAATTAATGCTCTTTGTCCTTTTCCTATTGGGGAAAATAAATCAATGATCCTTGTTGATAATTGTCCTTTTTTAGTCTCACCATTAAATTTTTCATCAGGATAAATTGGTGTTAAGTTATCAAATAAAACTCTCTTTCTTAAAAAATCAGTTTTATCTCCATTTACTGTACTTAATTTTAACAATGCAAAGTATTTTTCTGAATCTTTTGGAGGTCTTATCTGCCCTTCTATTACATCACCTTTTTTTAAACCAAATTTTCTTATTTGAGCAGGAGATACGTATATATCATCAGGTCCTGGGAAGTAATTTTCATCAGGAGATCTTAAGAAACCAAAACCATCTTGTAACTTTTCTAAAACTCCACCACCAAAAATACTACCTTTATCAGCGCTTGCTCTAAGCACGCTGAAGATAACATCTTGTTTTCTCATTCCAGCACAACCTTCAAGTTTAAGTTCTGTTGCCATTTCTAAAAGTTTATCAGCGGGCATTTTTTTTAAGTCAGTTAAGTTCATAGTTCTCCTAAGTAATAAATTTTATTTTGATTCCATTTTTCTTTGAATAATACTTTTAGCTTTTACAGCTTGAACATAATCAGGCTTCATAGCAAGTATTGAATTAATTGAAAAAACTTTTTTTTCATCATTTATATTATGTAAATTAAAAAGTCCTTTAATAGGTGAAAATCTTTCTTTAAAATTATAATCTTTTAAATTAAAATTTGTTTCAGAATTTGAAACGATTTCTATATTATTTATATCATATTTTTGTATTAAAACAATAAAATCTGTAAAATTTATTAATTTATTTTCTATCTCAAAATCCTGTTTTTCTTTATTAAATAAACTAAAAATAAGTTCTTTTTTAGTAGCTTTCATTATATAAAACTTATTTAAAAAAGTACTAGAATTTCCAGCATTTAATGCTTTAAATAGATTATATGATGTAACTGGGATATTTAAACTAAGAGCTAATCCATAGGCATAACTAAAGCCTATTCTCAAACCTGTAAATGAACCTGGACCTTTAATTAACACTATCTCTGTTATTTTTTCATTAGAAGTTTTAATCAGATTATCAACCACTCTTTTTAGTTCAGTATTATGGCTATGCTCTGAGTTGATAGTAAATTCTTTTAGGTTCTCATTTATAGAAAAACCATAATTTAGATATTTAGAGGAACAATCAATATATAAAATCATACTAAAAAAGCTTCATAACATCATTTACAACTGAAAAAATCATTAGAGAAAAAAGAATAAACATTCCAACAATAGTAAATTTTTCTTGTAGTTTAAAATTAACAGGAGAGCCTTTAATCTTTTCTATTATCATAAACATAATATGACCTCCATCTAAAACTGGAATTGGCAATAAGTTTAAAACAGCTAAACTAATATTTATTAAAATCATAAAATTAAATAACCTTGAAACACTACTCGATGCAGAATTTCCTGCTTCTTTTATAATTTCAATTGGCCCAGAAAGTTTTTTTGGAGAAATTGATCCATTAACTAATAAATATAAACTTTTTAAACTTAGATAAGTAATATTAACCAATTGCATAGAGCCATATTTAATAGCTTGGGTTATGCTAATAGGTTCATAATTTAAATTAGGGATAACTCCAATCTTATAAAGATTCTTATCAATTCCCATTAAATTAGCAAAATCTTGATCAATTAACTCTGGAGTAACTGAAATATCTAAATTATCGGTATCTCTAGAAATATTTAAATTAATTGACTCACCATTAGATTCAGAGACTGCTTGAATTAAATCCTTAAATAAATCTACCTTTTTATTATTAATAGAATTTATGTAATCTCCTTCTTGTAATCCTGCTTTTGCAGCAGGTGAATTTTCCATTGTAATCTGACCTACAATTGGAAGCTCATCTATAACAGGAGATCCTTCAAAAATATTAATACTAACTGCCAATATAAAAGCTAAAATTATATTAAATAATGGACCTGCAAAAACGATATTAAATCTTTGATAAAGTGGCTTTAAAAGAAACCAATGTTTTTTATCTTGAACATAACTATAATACGGATCTGCTTTATCAAGAGTTTCGGTTTGTTCTAATATTTCTTTATCTGTTTCAGTTAAGTCATTTACATCAAGTAGTTGCCTTACCTGATCGCCTGCCATTCTAACATAACCACCTAAAGGAATTAATCTAATTGAATATTGTGTTTCCTTTACTCTAAAAGAGACTAACTTCTTACCAAATCCTATTGAAAACTCTAAAACAGCAACTCCATGATATTTTGCAAGCAAAAAATGTCCTGCTTCGTGGATTAAAATTATAAAGCCTAAAACTATTATACCAAAAAATACACTCATAAAATTATTTCATTATTAAAATTATTATTAGATAAAAACTATTTAAAGAAAATAATAAACCATCCATTCGATCTAAAATCCCGCCATGTCCTGGTATTAAGTTACCAAAATCTTTTTTATTATTTATTCTTTTTATACAACTTAACAAAATATCTCCTATTTGAGAACTAATAGAAATAAATAAACTAATAAAAAAAATTAAGAACAAACTATCACTAAAGTAAAATAAATCTTTAAATAAAAACCCTGCTAGAATACCAAATATTAATCCTGAGATACTTCCTTCAATTGTTTTTTTAGGAGAAATCATTGGAGAGATTTGTTTGCTTCCAAATTTTTTACCAAAAATATAAGCAAAAATATCAGCTGATGCAACAATTAAAATAACATATACTAATAATTTAAAACCTGTTGTTTGTTGTAGGATAAAATACATTGATAAAAATCCTGGAAGAACCAGCAATATTAAAGGAAGTAAATTTATCACTTTATCTTTAAGTACTTCTAAAGATTTTTTATTAAAAACTAAAAAATCTAAAATAAAGATATGAACTATAAGTAAAAAATATAATAAATATGCTTTTATAGAGCTTACAATGCTATACGAGTTAAATTGATCAAAAATAAATAAAGATAAAAATATTGGTAATATATATATATATAAGTATTTATAGTTAATACATCTTTGATATTCCTTAATAGAAAATATTAATAATATAAGTGTCAAAAGACTGTAAACAGTTCCTAAAAAACTGTATTTACCATCAATTAAAAACAAAATAAGTATCAAGCAAAGTAAACTTATAGTTGAAACTGTTCTAAGATAAAAGTTACTTTTCATTTTGCGTCTTATTTAATTGTTCATTTGTTTTACCAAATCTTCTAGTTCTTTGTGAAAATTGAGCAATATCTGATAAAAAATCATCTTTCTCATATTCAGGAAAAAGTTTTTTAGAAATAATAATTTCAGAGTAAGCAATTTGCCATAATAAAAAATTTGAAATTCTAATTTCCCCACTTGTTCTAATTAATAAATCTGGATCTGGGCTACCTGCTGTATATAAAGAATTTGAAAAGTATTCCTCATCAATAGAATTAATATCAATTTTATTTTCGATAACATCACTTATACATTTTTTACTTGCTTGTAAGATATCCTCTCTACCGCCGTATGATATAGCAATATTTACTAATAATTTATTCTCACCTTGTGTTGCCTCTTCAAGATCACTCATTTCTTTTTGAAGTACAGTGTCTAACTTAGAAAAATTTCCAATAAACTTAACTCCAATATTATTCTTAATTAAATCTTTTCTTTCTTTTTTAATAAAAGTTTTTAAAATACCAAATAAGCTTTTAATTTCTTTTTCAGGTCTTTTCCAATTTTCTGTAGAAAATGCATAGATAGTTAAATATTTAACTCCTATCTGCCTAGAAGTTTTTATAAGCATTCTAACTGTATTAGCGCCCTTTCGGTGTCCTTCAATTCGTAGCAGCTTTCTCTTAGTTGCCCAGCGGCCATTACCATCCATAATAAATGCTATATGCTGTGGGATTTTTTCTAATTGACTGGTCATTTTAGACCTCCATCATTTCCTTTTCTTTTTTAGAAAAGACTTCATCAATTAATTTTATAAACTTATCCGTAACTTTTTGGATATCATCTTGTAGTTTTCTTGAATCATCTTCAGAAATTTCTTTAGCTTTTAAATCTTTTTTAATTATATCTATTTCTTCTCTTCTAATATTTCTAATTACAACTCGAGCTTCTTCTGTTTTAGAATTTAAAACTTTTATTAAATCTTTTCTTCTTTCTTCTGTTAAACTAGGTATATTTACTCTAATTAAACTCCCATCTCTTGATGGATTTAAGCCTAAATCAGAACCAGAGATTGCTTTTTCAATTAAATCTAAAGACCCTGCATCATAAACTTGAACAACTAATTGTTTTGGCTCAGGAGCTGATACCATACCTAATTGATTTAAAGGAACTAAAGACCCAAAGTAATCTACTTTGATTCCTTCTAGCATACTTGCGCTTGCTCTAGCACCTCTCATTTTATTAATTTCAGATTGAAAATGCTCCAGAGCTTTTTGCCCTTTTTTATTAAATCCAACAGTCATAATAATTAATCTCCTTTATTTTCTACTTTTGTACCAATTTGAGAACCATTTATAATATTTAAGAGATTTCCTTTTTTCTTAATATTAAAAACTATAATTGGCATATTATTTTCTTTACATAAAGAAACTGCAGCTGCATCCATTACTTTTATTTCTTTTTTAAGGACATCAAGATAATTAATGTTTTTGTATGGTTTTGCATCTGGAAATATTTCTGGATCTTTATCGTAAACTGCATCAACTTTGGTTCCTTTTAGTAAAATATCAGCGCCAATTTCCATAGCTCTTAAAGATGCGGCTGTGTCAGTTGTAAAATAAGGATTTCCAATTCCTGAAGCAAAAATTAGAACTCTATTTTTCTCTAAATGTCTTATTGCGCGTCTTCTTATATATGGTTCTGCAATTTCTCTCATTTCTATAGCGCTCATCATTCTACTTGGAACATCATTTTGCTCTAAAAGATCCTGCAGAGCTAAAGCATTAATATTAGTTCCTAGCATCCCCATATAGTCACCAGTAACTCGTTTAACACCTTCTGAAGTTAACTGAACACCTCTAAAGATATTCCCTCCACCAATAACTATTCCTAGCTCAACTCCAAGTGAGGTAATTGATTTTATTTCTTGTACTATATATCTTATTACTTCAGGACAAATCCCAAATCCATTACTTCCAGCTAAAATTTCTCCGCTTAATTTTAAAAGAACTCTTTTGTGTTTAACCGTAGTAGAACTCATTAAGATTAAACTCCAGATATTGTAGAAGCAACTTCAGAAGCAAAATCTACCTCTTCTTTTTCTATTCCTTCTCCAACTGTGAATTTAACAAATCTTCTTATAGTAACTTTTTCACCGCACTTAATCGATAATTCACCGATAACATCATTAACAGAAAGTTTACCAGAATCATCTTTAATAAAACCTTGCTCTAAAAAGACATTTTCGCCATAAATCTTATCAATTTTACCATCAATAATCTTATCAGCCATTTTCTTTTGATTTTCATTTAAAGTTTCTAGAATTATTTCTTTTTCTTTTTCAATAAAAGAATCAGGAACCTCTTCTCTATTTAGAAATTGAGGATTCATAGCGCAGACATGCATTGCTAATGAATTTGCAGTTTCTTTAAAATCATCTCCACGCGCTACAAAGTCAGTTTCACAATTTAGCTCTACTATTGCACCAACTTGACCACCAGCGTGTAAATACATACCGATAAAGCCTTCAGCTGCAACTTTTGAAGCTCTCTTATCAAGGCTTTTTAAACCTTTTTTTCTTAAAAACTCTATAGCTTTTTCTATATCACCATTTGACTCAGTCAAGGCTTTTTTGCAGTCCATCATCCCTGCACCAGTTTTTTCTCTTAAATCTTTTACTAAACTAGCAGTAATAGTCATATCTAATCTCCGTTATGTTTTTATTTTTTTGCAGACTTTGAAGGTTTTTTTTCTTCTACTATTGTTTCAGAAACTTTTGTCGATGAAGCATCAGCTTTCTTAGCTTTTGCTTTACCTTTTCTTTGATTACTTTCAAAATCTTTAAAGCCTTCATTAATAGCTTTTGCTATCCCCATTGCAAACAACTTAATAACTCTTGATGAATCATCATTTGATGGAATTGGAAAGCTAACTAAATCAGGGTCTGAATTAGTATCAATTAAAGCAATTACAGGTATATGTAATTTTCTAGCTTCTTTTACAGCGTTTAAGTCTTTATTAACATCATTAATAAACATCACACTTGGAATTTTTCTCATTGATTTAATCCCACCAAGATTTGATTCTAATTTATCAATTTGTCTTTGAAGCATTAATTTTTCTTTTTTAGCAATTTTAATTTTAGTATCAGGTTTTTCACTTTCAACTAAAAGCTTTTCTAATTTAGTAAGTTTAGAAATTGACTTTTTAATAGTATTAAAATTACTTAATGTTCCACCAAGCCATCTGTTATTAACATAGTTAATACCACATGCATTTGCTGCTTCCATTATTGGTCTTTTTGCTTGTTCTTTAGTTCCAACAAATAAAAAACTTCCACCAGTTGATGCGATATCTTTTACATATTTATTAACTTTATCCCAAGCCTCTAGAGTTTTATCTAAATTAATAATTGAAATTTTATTTCTTGTTGTGAAAATAAACTCTCCCATTTTTGGATTCCAACGATCTTCTCTATGTCCAAAATGCGCACCTGCTTGTAGTAAGCTTGTTAAGTTTACATCATAATTTGCTGGGTTATTATCCGTAGCTTCTTCTTCTTGAATTACTTCTTTTTTAAGTTCTTTTCTAGGAGTTTTTTTTGCCTCCTCAACTTCTGTTACTGCCTCTAATTCAGTAATAACTTCTTTTTTTACTTCTTTTACTTCATTTGTTGTATTTTCTTCTGTCATAATTTGCCTTAGTTAATCCTCCCTAGATTTTTAGTATTTTTAAGCACTAAGACTAAATCTAGGTGTGTATTTTTAAATAATATTGCAATTTTTGATAATATAAGCAAGTATTTAGATTCAATTTTTTAGTTTTCAAGCTCTAAAATGCACTCATTTATTCTATTTACAGATTTTTCTTTCCCTAAAGCATAAATACAAGAAAATAAAGGAGGAGTTGCCATTTTACCAGTAGTGGCAATTCTGATAGGAATTAAAACTTGCCCCATCTTTAAATCAAGTTCTTTAGGGATTAATTTCAAACTTTTCTCTATATCATCAAGCTCAAAACTAGAAAGATTTTCTAATTTCAATTTAGCAGCTTCTAAAACTGTTATAGCGGTTTGAGCATCAATCTTTTTTAAAATACTTTCTAATTCTCTAGATTTCAAATCTGAAAAAAGAAACTCCACCTCATCAGCAATTTCTGAGGTTAACTTTACTCTATCCTGAACTGCGCAGCTAATCTTATCCCAAGCATTTTTATCAAAGTTTAAAGATTTTTTTGCAATTTCTTTTACTGCTATTTTTTCAAAATCTTGATGATCTAATTTTTTTAAATAAACACTATTCATCCAAATTAATTTTTGTTGATCAAAAACCCCATTAGAGTTATTGATATGTTCAATAGAAAAAGAATTAATTAGCTCCTTGATAGTAAAGACTTCTTGTTCGGACCCTTTTCCAGGAGACCAGCCGATAAGAGTAATATAGTTAATTAAAGCTTCTGGCAAAAACCCCATATCCTTATAATAATCTAAAGATTCAGCACCAGTTCTTTTTGAAAGTTTTTTTCCATCTCCCCCTAATATTGTAGGCAAGTGACAAAAAACAGGAGGCTCTAATTCTAATAATTTATATAAAAGCAAATGTATTGGCGTTGTAGGAACCCACTCTTCGCCTCTAAATACATGTGTGATTTCCATTAATGTATCATCAACAACTGAAGCTAGATGATAAGTTGGCATTTTATCTGATTTTAATATCACCGGGTCCCTTAACGGCGGATTATCCCAACTAATAAGCCCTCTTACTCCATCTTCAAAACTAATTTTAAAATCATCAGGAAGCCTTAGCCTTACAACGTGCTCTGTATCTTTAGAAACTTTCCGAGTCCGACAATAGCCAGAATACCCAGGCGCCTCTTTTCTTGCCATCTGCCTTTTTCTTTCCATATCAAGCATTTGAGTAGTACAATCACAGCGATAAGCATGTCCTTTTTCAATTAATTTTTCAGCATATTCTGAATAAATCTCTTTTCTTAAACTTTGTATATAAGGACCTTTTGGAGAATTATAATCTGGTTCAAGACTACATTTAAGTTTTTTAAATTCTTCATTTGAAGGACCTTCATCAATATCAATTCCAAGCCATTCAAAACTACTTATTAAATAATCAATTGCTCCTTCTTGTGACCTATCTTGATCTGTATCTTCAACTCTTAAAAGAAAATCTCCATTATGTTTTTTAGCAAAAAGCCAAGGATAAATAGCTGTTCTAAATCCGCCAATATGTTGCTTACCTGTTGGACTTGGGGCAAAACGTGTTCTTACTTTTTTATTCATTTATAAACCTATTAAACTCTTCTTCATTTAAAATATTAATCTTTAGCGCCTTTGCTTTTTCTAACTTACTTCCAGGATTTTCTCCACAAATTAAATAATTAGTATTCTTACTTAAGCTTGAAACTACAGACCCGCTTTTAACTTCAATCATCTCTTTTAACTCCGCTCTTGGTTTTTCAAATGTCCCTGTTATAACAAACTTTAAGTTCTCAAACATAGTATCAAGTTTTTTAGGCTTTTGAAATCGAAAATTTAAAGAAATTAACTTATTAAATACATCTAAATTCTCTTGATCTTGAAAATATTCGACAAAACTTTCAGCTGTCTGATCCCCTATTTCGTGAATTTGTATTAGGTCTTCATATTTAATATCTAGTATCTTTTCTGGGGTATCAAAATTACTTGTAATAATATTAGCCGCTTTTGCTCCAACGTGTCTTATACCTAATCCAAAAATGAACTTGGAAAATTTAACTCTTTTAGATTCTTCTATTGCTTTAAGTAATTTTGTTATTGATTTTTCTTTAAACCTATCTAACTTAATTAAATCCTCAAACTTAAGTTGATATATATCATAAATATTAGAAATTATTTTATGATCAAAAAACAATCTAACATTTTTTTCACCTAAAGTTTTAATATCTAAAGCTGATTTTGAAGTAAAATGAATTATATTTTGCACTCTCTGATCGGGGCAATTTAAATTAACACACCTTTTGATAACTTCTTCTTTCTCAATTTCTAATTTCTGACTACAAGATGGACAATCTAAAGGAAATACAATTTCTTTTTCAGACCCATTTCTTTTTTCAGCAACAGGACCAAGAACGGCAGGAATAACATCTCCTTGCCTTCTAACTATTACCTCATCACCTATTTTAATCTTTTTTCTTTTTATCTCATCTTCATTATGTAAAGTCGCCCTTTCAACGACAACTCCTCCAACTTGAACAGGTTCTAATATAGCAACTGGAGTAATCGCTCCTGTTCTTCCAACTTGGAATTGAACATCATTAAGTTTAGTGAACGCTTGAATAGGTTTAAATTTTAAAGCAATTGCCCACTTTGGAGATCTTTGTTTAAAACCAAGATTTTCTTGTATCTTAAAATCATTAATTTTAACGACTAAACCATCAATATCATATTCAAATTTAGCTCTATTTTTTTCTATTAACTGATATTGTTTAATTATATCTTTTAAATTTGAGTAAACTTTCAATATGGGAGAAACTTTAAAACCATTTTCTTTTAAAAAATTTAAAGATTCAAAATGAGATTTAAAACTTTTACTAGCCGACCTAACTACAGAATATGCAAAAAAAGAGAGATTTCTTTTAGCTGTAACAGAAGAATCTAACTGCCTAATACTCCCAGATGCTGTGTTTCTAGAATTTGCAAATAATTTTAAATCATTCTTTTCTTGATATCTATTTAATTTTTCAAAATTAGCTTTTGAGAATAAAACTTCCCCTCTAACTTCAAAAATACCTTTTCCAAAGTCCACATTTAAAGGAATATCAGAAATAGTTTTTGCATTTAAAGTAACATCTTCTCCAAACAAACCATCTCCTCTTGTTAAACTTTGAACTAAAACTCCATTTTCATAAATTAAAGTTAAAGCTACTCCATCAAACTTATGCTCTAAAGTGTATTCTATATTTTTTAGATCTAAATCTTTTTCTATTCTAGTAAAAAAACTACTAAGCTCTTCTTGATTCATAGCATTATCAAGAGAAAGCATTGGAATAACGTGCTGAACTGATTTAAAAGAATCAAGCGGTGTATATCCAGCATATCTAGAAGGTGAATTGTTTAAAACTAAATCTGGATTTTCATTTTCAAGTTTAACTAGCTTTTTAAATAATAAATCATACTCAGCATCTGAAACAAGAGAGACACCTTTTGAATGGTATGCTTGATTATAAGAATTTAGATTATCAACTAATTCTTTAATTTCTAATTTAATTTTCTTTTTCATTTAATTTTAATATTAAACTATCAAATCTTTTTAATACAGCATCCCAATTATATTCTTCTTTGACATAATTATAACCATTTATCCCTAAAATTTGAGCCTTTTCTTTATTATTTAATAAATAATCTAATACTGCGCAAAATTCTTTAGGATCTTTAAAGTAAAGCCCTGCGTTGGCTTTTTCTACATGTCCTTTTGTTACTTTACTCTGATAATTAATTATTACTGGTTTTTTATTCAACCAAGACTCCATTAAAACTATTGAAAAAGATTCATTAACAGAAGCTTGAATGAGACCTGAAGAGTTATTTATTAATTGTTGCTTTTCTTCTTCAGTAACATAACTTAAATCGATAATATTTGGGTGTTTAATTACTGAGTCTCTATGAATATCTGATATATCACCGCCTCCAACAATAACTAGTTTTACATCTGTTTTAGGATTTTCTTGTAAATAAAAATCAAAACAATCAACTAAGTAATCTAAATTTTTCCCAGTTTCTTTTCTGCCTAAATATAAAAAATATCTAAAATCTTCTTTAAAATATTTTCCAGATATATTATTTTCAATATTATCAAAACCTAATCCCACAACCTCAGATACTGATGATCCATAAAGTTTAGAAGCCAAATCTTTTTCTTCTTTTGCATTAAACATACAGGCTCTAGCATTAGAAAACATATAACTCATTATATCTAAATAAGCGTATGACTCATCGTGAAGACAAGGAATAAGTACAGCTTTTTCTTTTACTATCTGAGATCCAAAAAAAGTAGTTCCAAATAGATATGGGGCAAAGAAAAATAAATCCATTTCATCTTTTAATTCATTTATTCTATTATATAAGTTTTGAGAATTAACAGAAGTTCTAATCCATTCAAGTTGCTCATCAATAGTTAACTCTTGACCGCTTGTTAATTTTATTTGAAGAGGCACCCAAGTATCAGTATCTCTTTGATCTACTAAATATCTTTCAACTTTAATTCCAGATTCTACTGTAGCCCCTTCTTTATAAGAATTTTCCCAGGTCCTATTATCTTTTGCGCAAGTTGCTAATATTGTTATATCCTCTCCTCTTTGGACAAGTTTAGTGGCAATTTGACGAACTAGCCCTTCAGCGCCACCAGCAAAATCTCCAGATCTTGGAATTACAAAACAGTATTTACTCATTCCAATCAAACTCCTTAAAAATTGGATCTATAATATCAAGTCCAATATTTCCAACATATGATTTCATCTCGTTAAGTAAACTTTGACTTGCTTGTTTTTCAAAATCAGCCCAGAGAGCATTATGCTTTTTAAAGGAATCTAAATTTTTTATTATTAAATTTTTAAGAAAATTAAAATTTATATCTTTATTATAAAAACTTTGGGCAAATTCCCTTGCAACAATATTTGTACCTATTTTTTTAATATTAATAAATTTATTAATTATTGAATCATACTCTAAACTTTCTTTACTTCCAACATTTACTTTAAATGCTGCAGTTTCTGGAATATAATCTGCAAAATGAAAATTATTTGTAATTATGTATTTTCCAGCAGCTAAGCTCATTTCCAAAAAAGGTGAAATGTTTTTATAAAAACTAAATTTTGTATGCAGAACCAAATCTGATTCCAGCAAAATATCATACCAAGTATTTTCAGATTTTGAATTATATATTTTAAAATTTGTTATATTATTTTCAGATAATAATTTATTAGCGTGTCCTTCAAATTTTTTATCAAGCATCCAATGAAACATAATTTTATCATTAAATTTCTCTAAAACAGGTAAAAACTTATGAGACCTAGAATCAAACTGAGAACAACCAGAAAAAGCAATATTTAAAAGCTCATTTTCTTTTGGTTTAATATTATAAAACTTCTCTGAAGCAGCTGTAGGAAAATAAATATTTCTTTTATCTGTATTAAACTTAATCTGATCTTTAATAACATTTGAAAAATCGACATTAAAAGCAGCTGATGATAATAAAGATATTAAGCTATAAGCACTTTCTCTATGCGCGTGAGGAATTTTTTGGTACTTCTCATCTAGTCTTTCATATGAAATAAACTTAGATTGATTATAATTCTCACAATTTAAATGCCAAGCGCTATTAACCATTGGTATTGGTCCATAGTTTGAGTGTATAAAATCATGAAAATAAACAATCCCTGGAATCTGAACTATATGCATTCTTATAAAACTTAATTCATCATTATCTTCTAGATTATAAAAGAAGAGATCATAAGGATTAGTTTTATGATTCACTCTAGCTTTTCTATAGTTTGTAAATTTAATACCTTCTTTTTCTATATCTTGTTTTGAATAAAAATCTACTTCAAAATTTTCTGTTAAAAAACTATAAATTTGTTTTGTAAACCAATAAGAGACAGAAAAAGAATCTTGAAAATTACTATCTGATGAAAACCAAGCTATTCTAATTTTTTTATTTGTCATTTAATTATTAATTGGCTTTAATAAATTATTAATTACTTTATCCCAGCTTGAATCCATAAAACCCGCATCTTTAATAAACTTAAAAGCATTTTCACCTAGTTTTTTTGTTAAGTTTAAATCTAAGTTAAGTTTATTTATAGCTTCTCCTATTGAATCAGCATTTGGTTTGCAAACAAAGCCATTTTCTCCATCGACAACAAACTCTAAAACTCCGCCGCTATCATTTGCAGCAATAACAGGTTTTTTAGAAGCAAAAGCTTCTAGTGTTACATATCCATAATCTTCATTAAATGGTGCGTAATAGACAGCTAAAGAGTTTGCAAATAAATTAATTAAATCTTCTTCGCTGACCCTTCCTAAAAATTCTACTCTATCCTGAACTCGATAATGCTCAATTTCATTTTGTAAAAAATCTATTATTCCTGGTTCATCAGGAGAGCCTACTATTTTTAGTTTTACACTTTTATCTACATTAATAAGAGATCTAATTGCTAAATGAACTCGTTTAATATTACAAATCCTTCCAACAGATAAAATATATTTTTCATTATCTTTTTCATAAGGACCCGATTTATACTTATCTCCTAAAGGAAGCGGTGGATAAAGAACCTCGGCATCAATATTATTATACTCTTTCAATCTATTTGAAACATTTTTACTAATAGCAGAAACATAATTTGCTTCTCCAATAACTTTAGTATCTGATTGATAAATTTTAGTTCTTAAAGCTTCATCGCGTGGATCATCACTAAAATCTGAAAAGCAGTCTCCGTAAAGATCATAAGCAGAACGTAGCTGGTGAACTAGCCAGATACTTTTCTTTTTAGCTTTAGCAAAATAACAAGGAAACTTTGTTGCAATAATTAAATCAATATCCTCTCCTCCAAAACTATCCATAGGAAAAGCTCTCCAAAATGCAGCTTGAGTCAAATAAGATTCTTTTGGTTGAGTATTAAAAGGAAGTTCAATCTTATCAGCATTATGTCCACGATTATTTAATTCTTTAACAAGAGTATTAACTAAAATCTCCTGCCCTCCTTTTGTAAAAGGTACAGTGGGTCCTAAAACTAAAATATTAGCCATTTTTAAACCTCCAAAGTTTGAGCAATTAGACAATAATCTTGAAAACCAAAGAGAAGATCGTTTAATCTTTTTATGTTATGATTATACATCGAGACCATATCTATCCATCTTGCTGGCAGGTAATCTTCTTGCTCTAATTCTCTTAATAAACTATCAGAAGGAACAGGTGAAAGATTTTTAATTTCTAAAACATCTAAACCACAAGTTTTTGCTAAGAAAGATAAAGTATCTGGGTGCTGAGGAAAAACGTGAGTTGGGTCTCTAAAATAGTTTGAAGATAAAGCTAAAATCGACTGCGGATTAATGGTTTCAAAAATAATTTTTCCAGATTTTATAACTTTTTTAGATGCTAATTTAAAAAGTGTTGCTAATTGATCTTGAGTTAAATGTTCAACAACTTGAAGTGCTATTAAACCACCTAAGGAGTTATCTTCTAAAGTTTGCAAATGAGCAATTGCATCTCCATACTCTACAGAGAGCCCTTTTTCTTTACAGGATTTAACCATAGCCATATCAAGATCCATTCCAAAACTTGTAATATTGTTAGTTTTAAAACTTTCTAAAAGCTCACCCCTTCCTGGGCCAATTTCAAAAATAGGTTTTGTCGATTCAAGAAAATGATCAATATAAATCTGTTGCCTAGCTTTAATCTCTGACTCATCACCTCTGAATCTGTTTTCTAATAATAAATATGAATAGTCTAAATTATCAGGCTTAAACATTTCTAATTCATTTTTATTTTGGGTAAAAGAAGGATTATCTTTTTTACTTAAAGCAATTATGCTTTCCACTCCTGAAACTACAGAAGATAAAGTGTCCATTTTAGATTCCATTTTAGAAACAAATGCATTTAAGTCATAAAGATTATCTCCTATTTCTTTAAAACTATTTTCAAATCTATTTGTAATATTTTTCTCAATTGTATGTAGTTCAGAATTAACATCATCAGAAAGCATATTAACTTTATCAGTTAAAGAACCAAAGTCTGAATCAATCTTATTTTTTAATTCCCAAAAGTTGTCAAAATCTCTATTATCAATATAATCATTTACACTTGATAAATGCCTTACAAGATGAGTTTTAAAAGATCTTTGATTTTCAAAATAATCAGGGATTAAACTTTTCACATATTTTAATGATTTTTGTTTAGTCTTAGCAAGAAGCTTACCTAAGATTCCAAATCTTCCAGGTTTAATACTATCAATATAATCCCAAAATGCTGCTCTATGGTTTGTACTTAAAAAATAAAAATCATTTGAAGAGTGTAGAGATCCTGCAGAAGATTTTTTTTCTATTTTCTTAAGCTTGAGTTTTTTAGTTTTAATTTCCTTTTTAGAGATATCTTCCCTAATTTCTTTCATAATCTCTTTAATATCGATTGCTTCGTTTGACATATTTTAAACCTCTAAAAATGCATTATAATCTAACACTTTTTTGCATAATTGTACAAATTCCTCAACTTGTAAATTTTCTGCTCTAATATTGTCAGAAAAGTTTAAATCTTTAAAAATTTCTAATAATTTATCATTATCAAATAAATTTGAAGATTTTAGCGAGTTTAGTAACTTTTTTCTTCTATTTTTAAAACTAGCAGTTAATACTTTCTTAAAAGCTTTATTATTATCAATTTTATATGGACTTTCATTATAAAAATCTAATTTAACTAATTTAGAAAAAACTTTAGGCTTTGGGTAAAAACATTCTGGAGGAACAATTTCACCATCTATAACTTTAGAATGGACTTGAAGGTTTATACTAAGAATACTATAAGCTTTAGAATTTGGTTCTGCTTTTAATCTATTAACAAATTCTTTTTGAAGCATTAAAATTGCAGAGCTTATATATTCTTTATAATTTACAAAATGAAAGATAATATCACTTGAAAAGCTATAAGGTAAATTTCCAAATACAATTAAATCTTTTCCAAATTGAGAAAAATCTACTTCCCTGACATCCTGATTAATTATAGTTGCATTTGGGAACTTAAACTTTAAATTTTTAGCTAATTGATCTTCTATTTCAATTAGAATTAAATTGTCTGTTAATTCGTTAAGGTGCTCAGTCATAGCCCCGATACCTGGACCGATCTCAATTATAGTTGGGACTTTAGTTTGTATATTAGATAATTTAATTATATCAAAAACAACAGCTGGTTCTATTAAAAAATTTTGCCCCTTTGATTTAGAGGGTTTAATATTATTTAATTTTAAATAGTTTATAATATCTGTTTTATTCATATATTTTCCATCTAGAATTAACTTCTATATTTTTAAAATTAATATTTAATTTTTCTCTTTTATAAGCTGTAAAACCTATCATTGCTGCATTATCAACAGAATGATTAAATTTTGGATAATATACATTTTCAAATTCAGAACTTGCAAGCATTCTTAAATTTTTATTAGCTGACACCCCACCTGTAACTGTTACGGTTTTAATTCCTGTGATTAAAGATTGTTTTTTTAATTTTGTAATTAAGTTTTTATTAATAGAACTTTGTATCATAAAAGCAATTTCTGGAATACGTTTCTTAAATTCCTCATTTGAAAAATTCTCTTTTTCTTTTTTTACTAGTAAGCTAATAGCTGTTTTAAATCCTGAAAAACTAAAATCATCAGAATCTTTCATAAATTGAATATTTTTATAAGTAGATTTATTAACAGTATCTGCCTCATTTGCCAATAAAGCACCCCCAGGATATGGAAAACCTAAAAGATAAGAACACTTATCATACGCTTCCCCGGCAGCATCATCAGTCGTCTTTGCAAGTAATTTATATTCTCCAATATTATTAACTTGAACTATTAAAGTATGACCACCTGAAACAACTAAACTTAAATATGGAAATTGTAATTTAGGATTATCCATTAATGGTGCTAAAATATGTCCTTCAATATGATTTACACAAGCAATATTTATATCTGATCCAGAAGATAAACCTTTAACAAAAGAGCTCCCCATAAGTAGGCACCCTAGCATTCCTGGGCCAACAGTGACTGCCAATAAGTCAATATCAGATAATGTTAAATTATTATTTTTTAGTATTAAATTATAAATTAAAGGGATATTTTTTAAATGCTCACGACTAGCAAGTTCAGGTACCACCCCGCCGTACTGAGCATGTAGCTTTACTTGCGTTGAGATTATTTCATCAATAATTACAAACTTATTATCTATTTCACTTGATAAACAAATTGCTGATTCATCACAACTAGATTCTATTGCTAGAATTTTCATTACTTATTTAAATCCTTTAAATAAGTAGTAATCGAAAGCAGGTCATTATCATTTATAGCTAAAGGGAGTTGTGAGCAATTTGAGTTTGTAGAAATAAGGTTTTTTATTTGGGAGACTGAACTTGATTTTAAACTATCACTTATTAAACTAGGTGTGGTTTTTGACCCGGATAAATAAAAATTATCAGAATGGCAATAACTACATCTTGCAACATTATCAAAAAGATAATTTCCGTATACTAATAAATCTTTTTTATTTAGCTCAGGAATATAGTTTAATTCTTTCTGTATTAGATTATAATCTTTAGAAATATAAGAAATCAATGAAAATAAATCATTTGAATTTAAATTTTCATAAGCTTTATGTTCAATAATTTTTGATGACCTTAAGGCAGAATAAATATTTTCAGGTTTAAGTAAATCCTTATTAAAATGACAATTACTACATTTTGCTAACTTATTGTAAAGATAGTCACCATTTTGATTGTTAACTGACTTAATATTTAACTCAGGGTCTGTAGTTTTTATACAGGAAACAATAAAAAATAGTAAAAACAATAATATTTTTTTCATTTACTAACCTTCAATCTTAATAGTGGTAACTCTGTTGCCATCTTTTTTCTTTGTTACTACTAAATAATTTCTATTTTTTTCCAATTTAGTAATAATATTATTTAAAGATATTTCATTTTCAATTCTAAAAGTAGATATCTCTAAAATTATATCCCCTTTTTCAATACCTGATTTTGAAGCAGCAGAACCAGGCAGTACATTTGTAACTAAAACCCCTTTTCTATCTTCTAGATAATAAGATTTTTTAATTTTTTTATCAATATCACTAACTGTTATCCCTATTAGATTTGGCTCTATCTCATCTAAACCAACAGTATCAGGAAAAACCAAACTTTCAGAGTCTTTTAAAATTGTATTTATAAACAAAGGATTTCCTTCTCTTATAATTCCTATTTTAATCTTCTCCCCAACTTCTCTATCTGAGACAATATATTTTAACTCATCATGCTTTAGTACTGGAATATCATTAATAGAAACAATTACATCTTTAATTTTTAATTTAGCATCAAATGCTGAAGAACCTGGTAGGATTTCAGCGATTAAAGCACCCATTGGTTTTTCTAAATTTAGACATTCAGACAACTCAGGAGTTACTTTTTGAATTAGAACTCCTAAAACTCCTCTAGAAACTTTACCATGTTCTTTTAAATGTTTAATAATTTTTTTTGTTAAATTAATTGGTGTTGCAAAACCAATTCCAATATTAAAACCTGTTGAAGACTTTGACCCTGGACTAAAGATAGCAGTATTAATTCCTATAACTTGTCCTTGTGAATTAAATAATGGCCCCCCTGAGCTTCCTGGATTAATTGAAGCATCAGTTTGTATGTATCTATCATAAGGTGAATTTTTTTTAGAAGCTAATTTTCTAGATTTTGCAGAGATAATTCCAGCAGTAACTGTTTGCCCTAATTGAAATTGATTTCCAATTGCTATTGCCCACTGACCAACTTCAATTTCATCAGAGTTTCCAAAAAAAGCTGGAACTAAATTCTCAGATTCTATTTTTAATAATGCTAAATCTGTTTTTACATCTTCACCAATTAAAACAGCATCATATTCTCTACCTTCTACATTGAGCTTAACTTTGATATTGGTAGCAGAATCAACTACATGCTGATTTGTTACAATGTAACCATCTTTAGAAATAATAACACCAGAACCCATCTGGGAGCTATTCTCGGAGTTATCAGGGTAGAGTCTATCTATTCCGTAATATTCTTCATCATAGTTAGTTTCAGTTTTAGCTGAGATTATAACAACTGACTTACTAAGAACTTTAACTAATTCTTTAAAATCAGGATAAAATACTGATTTATCAGAAACCTTAATTTTAGGACTACCTTCTATATAGTGCTGTGCATTTAAATTAAAAATGAAAAAGAGAGTATATAAAAAAAATAAAAATAATTTAACCATTAGTATGCTTTACAAAGCTTATTTGTAAAGTATGTGAGATTTCATCAACTAACGCAACCTCTTGATCTGTTAAATTTCCTTTTGTCTTTTCTTTTAGTAGTAAAATGATATCTATTGTTTGTTTAGCTTGATCCAAATTAATTGGCGCTTCAGGAAACCCTTCTGGAGCGGGAATCTCACCCATTTGAATTAAACTTTGAGTTGCTAAAGAAACTATAAAAGATGAAAAATCTAAATTATTATTAGAATCTTCCATCTTCTTATCTTCAGTTATATTTTTATTAACTGTTATATCTTTTTGACTTAAGTCAGATTTAACATCTTTAGAATCAGTAGTATCTTGATTTTTATTACCATCTGAATCAAAGCGGCGTTTATCTTTTACAACAAAGCCTTTATTATTATCTTCTTGCTGAGTCATTTTTAATTAAAGAAACCCGTAATTTCACCTTGTATAGCATCTGTACTTTCAGATTTTATTATACAAAGTTCAGAAACTAATAATTTTTCAGCTGATTCAAGCATCTTTTTCTCACCAAATGATAAATCTTTATCATTACTTAAAAGCTTTAAATCTCTAATTACTTTAGCAATTTCATATAAAGAGCCTGTTTTGATTTTTTGACTATACTCACGAAACCTTCTGTTCCATGTTTGAGTATCAATTTTTGTTTCTCTATCTTTTAAAATTGAGTATACTTTTGAAACTTGTCCCTTAGAAGCAACTTTTCTTAAGCCAACAGACTCAGCTTGAACTAATGGAACCATTATCTTCATTCCATTGTCTGCTATAGTTATTTCTATAAAGTTTTGTTTTGTTCCTGCTATTTTTTTACTTTTTAAAGAGTTAACAACTCCTACTCCGTGTCCTGGATATACTACCTGATCGCCTTTTGTAAAACTTAGTGGTTTTCTTACAGTCATTTAATTTCCTTGATTATGTAAAGATGATAATAACAAAATTATCATTTAGTAGCAAATTAAAGATGAATTTAAATTATTTAATAGCGTTTTTAGCTGTTTCTGACAGTTTATTAAAATCTAAAGGATTATTATAAGCAATATCAGCTAATACTTTTCTATTTAAATTAACACCTGCTTTGTTTAAACCAAAGATAAACTTTGAGTAAGTAATTTCATTTAACCTACAAGCTGCATTAATTCTTTGGATCCATAATTTTCTAAATTCTCTTTTTCTAGCTTTTCTATCTCTATATGCATATACTAAACTTTTTTCTACAGCATCTTTAGCAATTTTAAAACAAGTACTTCTTCTACCTCTAAAACCTGAAGCTTCTTTTAAAATCTTCTTATGTCTTTTTCTACTTGTATATCCTCTTTTAACTCTCATATTACATTCCTAACATTTTTTTAATTGTCTTACTTCCAGCTTTTTTCATCATTATAAAACCTGTAAGCTTTCTCATTCTTTTAGCAGATCTTTTAGCTGTATTATGACTTTTATTACACTGCCCTCTTTTTACAGCACCTTTAGCATTTGTTCTAAACTTTTTTCTTGCTAACTTATTAGTTTTTATCTTTGGCATAATATCCTTTTTTCTTATGGTAGGCACGAACAGATTTGAACTGTTGACCTCTTGCCTGTCAAGCAAGCGCTCTAACCAGCTGAGCTACGCGCCTGAAAGTCTGTATTTTATATCAAAAAAAAAATGATATAGCAATATTTTTTTAAAAAAAAATACTTAAAATACAATATGTTAATTAAATATATAGAAAATATTAAATAACTTGAAATAAATTAATTAACTCAAGCTCTATTCTATCATTATATTGGACCTGAGTTTTGAATGTTTACTCAGCAAGAACAAGAATATGATTGGCCAAAATCAAATACTCACTTTATTCATCTGATTTTAAAAACTCATTCACCCACAGCTAAGTCTGTGGCGTCTCGCCTTTGGCTGCATAAACTAAACAGTTAAGACCAACTTTTTAAACTTTTAAAAGTATTACTATTTATATAATATACTAGCTACAAACACTTTTATAAGTAGGAATTTCTTCTAACTCATCAACAACAAATGTAAATAACCCAGATTGTCTATTTAATAAATTTGTAATCTTATTTGGCACGGCCAAACAGTGCTGAGTAACTTCTTGGACTAAATCAAAAGCAATCGTATTAACTTGCGCTGCATTTAACTCTATAAAGAGTAGATCATTAAAATATGAAACATTCGTACAGGAGTTAGCACAGACATTAGTTATATTTGGAATATGATTCCACAAAGTCATCCAAGCACTTATAACCAAAGAGTTAACAGTACTTCTGTTTTCCTTTCTAAATCTTTTTGCTTTTCTAGCTTTTCCATTTCTTTTAGCACACCTTTTATAAACTCGCATCATAGAATGAACTGCAGCCCCTTGTTTTTTTTGTGCTAAGTCAATTTCTATTTTATCAAACTTAATATCTTCTTGCTGGCAATTGATACAGGTATTAACAGTAGTATCATTACAACTATTTGGAACATCCATTGTTATTGCGTAAGCATTTAATGAAAACAACAAACAAACAAAACCTAGAGACTTTAGAAAACACTTTTGCATAATAATCCTTTATTTTTAACTAAAAAAATATTAACAAGAAAATATTTTCCAAGCAATATATTACTTTATGCTTGGTGTTTTCCTGTAACTATTTTAGTTAAAAGAATCCTACCTATAAAAACAAAAAAAAAAGCAGAGATTAGAAAATCTAATCTCTGCTTTTCACAAACTAATCAGTATTCTGATTAATTACATGAATCAATATATGGTGGAATATCTTCCAAACCTTTAACAACAAACGTATAATTATCAGTCTGTTTGTTTAGTAACTTAGTCACCTTTCTAGGAACCTTTGCACAATACCTATTAACTTGCTGTGCTAAATCAAAAGCTACTGTATTAATCTGTGTTGCAAAAGACTCAACTTGACTTAAGTTAGTTGCATAAGAAACACTTGTACAAAATGAATTAGTACAGACATTAGTCACACTCGGAATACCTGTTGTCCAAAGAACTTCCCAACCTGTTTCCGCCCATAAAGTAACAGCATTCTTATATGTCTTCATAAATCTCTTAGCTTTTCTAAGCTTTCCATTCTTTTTAGCACATCTTTTATATGTCTTCATCATATTAACCACTGCATCTGCTTGAACTTTAAGCGTGTCATCTATTTGCTGCTTATCAAAAGTAATATCTTTCTGAACACAACTTATACAGCTCATACCATCACCATTACAGACATTACATCTATCAAGCTCAGCTGAACCATTTGGCGTCCCCGCACAATCTGCGCAACTTGAACCGTTTCCTCCGCATATTCCGCAAGCATCTATTACTAATCCTGAATTTGGAATCCCATCACAACCTTTAGAAGCTTCACACTGCGCTACAATTGCTGAAGCATTAAAAGGTACTGAACATTCCATACCTCCTGAAGCGCTACAGATAAAAACTCCATTAACTTGACATAATCCTGACCCTGTTGAACAAGCCGAACCTACTTGTGAATAATTCTCATCAACTGATCCATCACAATCATTATCCAAATCATCACAAAGCTCTCCGCTTGGCAATGTATCTGGAGCGCAAGTACAAGCTGCATTAAACGTTCCTTGAGTACAAACTCCTGGCATTCCTGTAATGCAAGATACTCCTGGAAGATCAGGACCATTTGGAACTCCTAAACAATCTGCGCAAGTTGAATTATCTCCGTAACATACTCCGCACTCATCAATAACTACGTTATCATCACACTGAAATGATGGTATCTGAGGACATAAACCATTTGTTGCTATACTATCTATTTGTAAATCTATTGCAAATTCAACTGTTCCGTTAATAACTAACTCAACTGCTCCTACATCTGTAAAATCAACCGGACCACCTAATCCTGGTACAAATGATGAAAATGGAATTGTAAAAGTTGTCGCTGATAATACTGAAGTTGTTAATGCTAAAGTTCCTGTTGAAGAAGTCCCCCCTGCTCCGTGAAATGTTAAATCTAAAGTTGTTGGAGTTGTAAATGGATTATCATAAAAAGTAATATTAAAATCTACTCCCGTTGCTCCATCTTGTGTAAAATCTACTCCGCATAAACCATAAGGATCAAAATTTGCTGGATTCCCATTTCCATCCCAAATTATTCTTGATATCCCTTTTGCTTGAGGACCTTGATCGTGAATAAGCTCTCCTAAATAAGTATGTAATCTAGTAAATCCATATGTTGAAGTTGACTGAACCATATACTCTCTAGTTCCACCAATTGCGCCTGTATTTAACGGACCCATTGGTACTCCTAAAGCTGTTGTAGCATTTGAATAACCAACAACTGATAACATCGGACTTAAATCCACGCTAAAATCATCGATTGTAATTGAGTGACCACTTATTGAAAAAAATAAGCAGATTGAAGTAAATAACCTAATTAAAGACCTTTTCATAACATTCCTTTTTAAAACCTTATCCATTTTTAGCAATATTATGTTCTTTGGACAATATAGTATTTTTTAATTTTAAAAATAAAAGTAACTTTTACAGTTTCTAGATAATTTGTTTATTAAATAACTGAATTGATTAAGGAAATATCTCTTATTATATAATCAGCTAAACATTCAAGTTCTTTTTTATACTTACCAGTTTTTACTAGAATACTTTTAATACCAGCATTCTTTGCACATTCTAAATCTGCTAAGCTATCCCCTACAAAAAAACTTTGTTCAAGATCAATATTTAATTCTTTAACTGCTTTTTGTATAAAACCAATATTAGGTTTTCTAAATTTAGAGTTGTCATTAATTGTTTCTGTTGAAAAATAAACCTTGTCAAAAAAAACTTCATAACTAGAGAATTTTTTAAATAACTCTAAAGTTACTTTATAAAAATCTTCTTTTTCAAAGTACCCAAGCCCAATACCTGGTTGATTTGTAATAATAACTAAGCGGTATCCTTTTGAAATCAAATCTTTTAAAGCGGAAAAAGAGTTTTCAAAATATTCTATCTTTTCTACTTGATGTAAATAATCAACTAATTTAATTAAAGTCCCATCTCTATCTAAAAAAACTACTTTTTGTTTTTCTTTAGGTGGCTGAGCAAATGACCCCTTGCATATTTGATTAACTAAATTTAATTCTATTTTTTGTATTATCTGTGTTGTACTTAAAAAGTTTTGAATAGGAATAATAACTGTCTTTCCGCCATAAGCACTAACAATAGTTGCTGAGCTCAATTTACTAGAATCGTAATCTCCAGCTTTAAAATATATATCAGGTTTAAAGGTTTCAATGATTTTATTATTATTTAAAGCTGTTAATTCAAAAACATAATCAACAGAAGATAATGAGCACAAGACTTCTAATCTATTTTTAAAGCTATTTATTGGACGAGATGATCCTTTATTTGCTTTAACCGACTTATCAGAATTTAAACCAATTATAACTGGCATCTTAAAATCATTTTTAGCTTTATTTAAATAATTTACGTGCCCAGCATGTAAGATATCAAAAACTCCTGAAGTATAAGCAAATTGTAGTTTTTTATTTTTAAAACCTTTAATTAACTTATCTAAGCTTTTTTTATCTAGAAACTTATCCATTATTTTTCATTGCCATAATTCTTTCGTTTATAGTTGGATGCGAGTAATGGATAAAACTATACATTTTATGCGGTATAATACTTGATAAATTATCTTTAGTTAAAACTAACAAGGCATTAATTAAATCTTGAGTATTTCCTACAGATTTTATTGCATAGTTATCAGCTTCAAACTCATGCTTTCTTGAAAGCATTGAACTTAATGGGCTAATAAAAAAACTAAAAGGAGAAGATAAAAACATAAAAATAATTATTGCAGCGTATGAACTTTCTCTTGTGAAACCAAAGCTTTCATAAAAGATTGGAAATTTTGTTAATAAATGAATTCCGATTAAAGACATTAATAAAATTAGTAAACTCATAGCCATCATTTTAACTATATGCTTTAATTTTTGATGACCAATCTCATGAGCTAAAACAGCAACTAATTCTTTTACTTCTAATTGTTCAATTAAAGTATCAAATAAAACTATTCTTTTATTTTTGCCGAATCCAGTAAAGTAAGCATTAGAGTGCTTACTTCTTTTACTCCCATCCATTTTAAAAATCCCAGAAGTCTTAAAATTTAATAATTGAGATAATTTAAATAACTCTGTCTTTAACTCACCTTCTTCAATTTCTTGGAATTTATTAAATAAAGGAGCAATAAAAATTGGATAAATATATAATAAAATTAACTGAACTGAAACAATAAAGATAAATGAAATCAACCACCAAGAATTTGGGAACTTATCAAAAAAATAAAAAATCCCTATTATTATTGGAGCAGAAATTATTAAACCTAAAATCAAGCTTTTTACTAAATCAAAAAACCATAATTTATAAGTCATTTGATTAAAACCATATTTTTGTTCAATTTGAAAAGTTTTATATAGAGAAAAAGGAATGCTTAGTATTGAAGAAATACAATTAAATAGAATAAAGAATATAAATCCGTATAGATAAGGATGATCTGCAAAGCTAAAGTATGAATCTATAAAAGCTTCTAAATAACCAAAAAAACCTGTATAAAAAACAATTAATAAAAATAATATTCCTACTATTTTCTCAAATATCCCTAAATTTAGCTTTTCAATAGTATACTCAGTTGACTTAATATGTGTTTTTAAATCAATTTTTTCAGCTAAAACTGGGTTTATATCATTTTTGTTCTTATTTATATGAAGAATATTGATAAAATCAATAAGCAAATCTAAAACTGAGATTAACAAAAAAAATAAAACGTAAGTATTTAAAACTATTGAAGCTGCCATTGATTAATCTTTTAATATTATCTATAAAATAACAAATATAATTAAACTTACAAGTAAATCATTAAGGAAATTATGAAAATAAAAAAAGCTATTATCCCAGCAGCTGGACTTGGAACAAGGTTTCTACCTGCAACTAAAGCAGTTCCTAAAGAATTGTTACCAATTGTAGATATCCCAACAATTCAATTAATAATTCAAGAAGTAGTAGATTCTGGCTTAGAAACCGTAGTTTTAGTCACTTCAAGAGAAAAAGAATCTATTGTTAATCATTTTGATGTTTTTACAGCTTTACAAGAGAAACTAGAAAAAGAAAATAAATTTGAACTTGCAGAAAAAGTAAAATATACAAGTTCTATGGTTCAAATTGTTACTGTTAGACAAGGAACCCCTAAAGGATTAGGACATGCTGTTTTATGTGCCAAAGATATTATTGGAAATGAGCCTTTTGCTGTGCTTTTAGGTGATGACTTAGTTGATTCAAAAACTCCATGTTTAAAACAGCTAATTGATAACTATGATAAAAATGAAAAATCAGTTGTAGCCTTAATGGAAGTAGAAGAGAAAAACATTTCTAAATTTGGAATTTGTGGAGGTAAAGATATTACTTCTAACAGCCTAGAGCTAAATTCAATGGTAGAAAAACCAAACCTTGAAGATGCTCCTTCAAACCTAGCAATTGTTGGAAGATATATCCTAACTCCAAGAATTTTTGAATTATTAGAACAAACTCAAGCAGGAGTTGGTGGAGAAATCCAATTAACTGATGCAATGAGATCTTTAATGTTAGAGCAAGGATTTATGGGTTGCAAATTTGAAGGTCAAAGATTTGATGCTGGTGATAAATTTGGTTTTATTAAAGCTAACATCCACTACGCTTTAAAAAGAGATAATCTTAGAGAACCATTATTAAACTATTTTAAAACTTTAATTTAAAAATTAGTTTTTCTCTACTTCTGTTTTATAATGATTACTAATAATCTCAAATGCATCTTGAGGAGTATCAACTAAATGAATAAAATTAAAATCTTTCTCACTAGCTAAGCCTCTTGTAAGAACAGTATCTTCAAGCCAGTTCATTAGACCTTGCCAATATGATTTATCCATAAGTACAATTGGCCTCATTTGTATATGTTGAACTTGAATCAATTGCCAAGAGAAAAACAGTTCCAATAAAGTACCTATCCCACCTGGAGTACAAATAACAGAATCTGAAAGCCTCATAAAATCATCTAATCTAGATGAGAATCTTCTATGATGTCTTTTTACATCTAAGTGCTTATTTGGTTCAGGCTCAAAGTGCAATTCTATTGGCAAACCAATTGATAAAGATTTATTATTTTTTTCCTCTTTCCCTAAAGCAGCACCTTTATTACCTGCCTCCATTAACCCTGGGCCTCCGCCTGTTAATACATCAATGCCCTGCCAAGCAAGCATTCTTGCAAGCTGCATCACTTCTTTATATTCATCAGTTTCTGGTTTTAACCGGGCACTTCCAAAAATACAAGTTCTATAAAACTCATCAGGAAGAGACTCTAACTCATCCTCTAAGAGCTTAACTCTATCATATAAAATTGTTAGCTGTGAATCTAAGTGCTTTGCTCGTTCTTTATAAAAATCTTTTTTTTTCATTACGCCACCTTTTTATTTTTTGGATTTTCACTATGAGAGTTAAAGAATACTTGTCCTCTTAACTTCTCAGCCCAGGACTCCCACTCTGGAAGAACTGACCTTTCTCTAATTAGATCTATTGTCTCTTCTTTTGTATCACCTGGATGATTGTCTGACATTTTTTGTAGAAATTTTTCGATATATTTTGAAGCCATAATCACTTCATTAATATTCTTATCACCCTTAATTGACTTGTTACTATTTTTTAATCTATTTTTTAAAACTAAAAGAGAGTCTTTTAATTCAGTGCTAACCATTTCTAATTCAATCAACTCCTGCTGTCTTAAGTGCATATTTTTAAGACGAGGATTCTTTAATGGGTAAAAAAACCTTAAAATATTCATATTATTCCTAGAAAAAAACCTAATTAAACTATAACTTAAAGAATATGATTCAAAAAGATATTAAATGATAATTGCTGGAGTTGATGAAGTTGGAAGAGGACCCTTAGCTGGCCCAGTTGTTGCTGCTGCTGTGATTCTACCTATTGATTATAAGAATGTATTAATTCAAGACTCTAAAAAATTAACTAAAAAAAATCGTAAACTAGCTTTACAAGCTATTCTTTCTGATTGCTTAGAATATAAGATTACCTGTCTTAGCCATAAAGTGATTGATGAAGTTAATATATTACAAGCATCTTTATCTGCTATGGCAAAGTCTGTTAAAAAATTAAAAATTGCTCCAGATTTTGTTTTAGTTGATGGAAATAAAGAAATTCCAATTAATTATAAACAAGAAGCTGTAATTAAGGGGGATGCAAAACATATCCAAATTGCAGCAGCTTCAATAATAGCTAAAGAGTATAGAGATAATATTATGAAAATTATTGACTATTGGCATCCTGAATATGATTTTTATAAGAATCAAGGCTACCCAACAAAACATCATAGAGAAAAAATAATAGAAATTGGAATCACAAAATATCACAGAAAATCATTTAATGGGGTATCTTAGCTACTTTTTAAGCCCGTAAGTACCTAATAACACAGTGGTTTATATTTTAATTGTATTTTACCTCAAATATTGTAAGGTAAATCTAAATTAACTTATATAACAGGAGCTAAAAATGACAGAAAAAGATTTAATACTTATAGTTGTGTCTAAATACAAAAAATATATCAAAGAAACTTATGGAATGAGTACTGCTTCAAATGTTGGCGCAAAACTTACTCAAATTCTTCAAAACTTATCTGCTGAAGCTGTTGAAAGAGCTAAGTCTGATAAAAGAAAAACTGTTATGGATAGAGATTTCTAGAAATAGCTTTATTTTTTTATTAAGAGCAGTATTTAATTAAATGCTGCTCTTAAAATCCACCGCCACTAAAGAAACCTCCACCGCTTCGACCACCTCTTCCTCTACCACCACCATTAGCAAGCCCTCTTACTGTAGCACTTAAAACTTGCCCTAACGCTCTTCCTAGAGTTCTTGAGATAACAACATTTCTTCTGTTGTTTAGCCTTGGATAGCTTTTAAAATTACTTTTTTGAAAACTCTGATTTTGATCAATTAAATTCCATAAATAATTTGCATCAATTTTATCTTCAAAGAAATCTTCAATATAATCATCAACATCAAATTTATATTTAAAAACTGAGCTATAAGAATGATATTTTTTTGATAAAAAACTATCTATAATGGATGTCATAGAATTAGATTTTAAAGACATATTTGAAACTAGATTTTCTAAATATCTTTTCCTTTGTTCGTTTTTAGTTGTTAACTCTTGAAAAGAATAAAGTTTTTTTAATAAAATATCATCTTCAGAGTCAGGAGTAATTTTAGCTTTTTTAAGAATAACTTTTGGATTTGAATTTAATAAAAAATCTTTAAGTTCTCCTAAAGCTTTTTTATAAAATTTATTATTATTAGTCTTAAGATCTTCTATCCTATCAACTAATAAAGATTCTTCTGCCTTTAATTCTTTAATCTTTGTGCTTATTTTTTCAATATTAGATTTATTTAAATCTAAATGCTGTTCTTCTTTAACTAAGCCTAACTGATTAGAGTATTTATCTTCTATTAAGATTAATTCATCTTGAAGAGTTTTAGCATATACAATTCTTTGCTCTATATCTGCAGCCATTAAAGATGGTACTGATTTTAAAAAATTATAAGACTTAACCTGATTTCTATAATCAAGAATCCTTGCAATTTTTGAATCTAAATACCTAATAATTCCAAACTTTTTATATTTAGATGTATTCCAAGATCTCTTATGAAGATACTTAAATAGACCTTCTTTCTCATAATCAACAAGCTTTTCTTTGGCTTCAATTTCAAGTATATCAAGACGCTTTTTATCCTCATCAAGCTCATCGAGCAGATCATTTACTTTCTGTTCTAAATTTTGAAAATTAATATCTGCTAGCAGTTTTTCATTTACCTTATCTTCAAGCTGTTCAATGTTTGTATATAAAATATTATTATCAGCATTAATATTTTCTAACTCAGTATTTAATAAATCAATTTTTGTATAAATTACCCCTAAACTCTCCCTAAGGTCTTGATAAAAACTTATTTTTTCATTTAAATGAAACTCAAGAGTAGCTCTTAAATCCTCAATAACGATGCTTAATTTATCAGATTCTAATTTTGGTAGAAGTTTTTTTGCAAGTTTTGTAAAGTTAATTTCTTTTTCTAAATTTATTTTATTTAACTTATCATCAAGATCTTCAAGCTCTTCTAAATATTTTCTATAATGATACGAAATTGATTTAGAGCCTTTTTGAAGTTCAGCTAAAATTTTTACTCCGGGAATATTTTTTTTAAAAAAATCTACCATTTTGTTATCTGCCCTCTGCGATCAAAATTATCTCCTATCATTATAAAATCAAAGTCCATTTTTTGATAATCTTTAATAGCTAGTATATTATTATTTATTATCCCATTATTAATCTTATCAGCTCTAACCTTGTTATATACTTCTAAAGGAACCATTTCACCCCAAGTATCAACTTTCATTTTCTTACCAGTTTCAATATTATCTATTTCTATTTCCAAAAGATTATTATTCTGATCAAAGGCTTGGACTATTAGATAGTATCCAGAAATTCTTTGTCCCTTATAATCATCAAAATATCTATCAATTCCTGACTTTATTCCTTTTTTGTTAACTATTTTTAAATATATTTTTTTGTTAACAAACTTAAGAAAATCATCATAATCTTTTTTTGCAAGCTTTGCATCAGCCACCGTTTTAGAAGTGTTTATTAAATTTAACCTATTCTTTAACTCTCTAATAACTTCTTGGTCATAACGATCATTTTTATTATTAATCTTATTTTTAGAAGTTAAATAAATATTTTCAATCCTAGCTTCTATTTGATTATTTTTATAATTAGAATAAAAACTTTTCAACTTTGGAATGGAAAATAAGAATAAAGAGATAAAAATAATACTAAAAAATACCTTAAAAATTATTAATCTTTTAGTATAAACTTTTAGTAAATTATAACCAAAACTTTTTTTAGGTTTTTTAAAAGTATACAGCCCTTGGAAGTAAGCCTCTACCGCTTGATCTGCTTGCTTGTCATTTAAAGGATTTAAAGTACCCTTACTTGATTTTAAAAGCTTAGCTTTGATGTTTTTCTTAAAAGTATCGATATTAAACTGTGTATCTACAGCTTTTTCTTGTTTTTTAAGCTCAGCTGCGACATCAAGCATATTTAAATAATCATTTAATGATGGTTTAAAATCTTTTGGCATTTCTTTATTTTTATTGTTTTAAAATATTTAAATCTACTATATGATTAGTAACATAAATTACAGTGAGTTACTATGAATAATTATTTAGATAAAGCATTAGAAGTCTTAGAAAAATATATGCCAACTAGGAAAACAGAGCACTACGGCACGCTTGTTGGACTACTTGAAGAAGTTATGCCACTTGATGAAGTAAAAGTGGCTCATATCGCAAATACCATTCGTCACACTTCACATTTTAATGAGCTTGTTAGAATAAATCTTGAGCAAATTGAAATTGGACATAGGTATGAAAAAATTGCTGAACTATTTGATTCAATAAGAGATGATTCAAAAGTATTAATTAACCAACTACAAGATGGAAAGATTTCTTTTAGCGAAAAAGCTGGTAATTTATGGATGAAAATTGTTAGAGGAGCTCCACATGAAAGGTTTGAAAAAATTAAAGATATTTATAAAGATGTAACTAAGGAAACAAAAAATCAACTTGATAGAGAAATAGAAATTATTTCTGGGTATATTGATTTTAGATTTGCGTTAAAAGATTCTGAAATCCATGCAGGTGATTTATTAGAAATTGCTGAAGCAAATTTAAAAGAATCTAAAGACAAACTAAAAGTTACTCAAGATGCATATTCAAAAGATGAGAATTCTACAAATCAAATGGCTAGAGATGAAGCTAAAAGAGAAGTTGATGATAAAGATAGGCAATATCAGTTACTAAAAGACTTAACGGAAAATCTTCAAACTTCATATAATGTTGGTGATACTTTAATTATGAAGCTTAAACAAACTCATGATATTAAAGATAGAGTATACAGAAGAGCTGTAGGCTTTTTCACAACAAATGAACATGTTTTTACTGTTTTAGATGCTGTATATACTTCTCAACACGGTTTAAATGAAACAACTCAAGCTACTCAAAAACTAAAAGAAGGCTTAAATAAAGGACTTGAAGACATTTCTGATCTTGGGAGAGGCTTAGAAAAAGCTGCTCTAGAGGCTGGATATGGAAGCACTGTTTCACCTGCATCTGTTCAAAAATTGGTTGATTCTATTGTAAATTATCAAAATGAATCTGTTCAATTAATTGAAGATTTAAGAAAAGAAAGTACTGAATCTACTGCTGAAATCAATAAAATTGTTGAAGAAGGTAAAAAGAAAGTAATAGCCTATATTGATAATTATAATAAATAAACCAAAGAGCTCTTTAATTAGATTATATATTAATGTATAATCTAATATGAAAATTTTTAGTGGAAGTAGTCCTAAAAATCTGGAATTACAAAATGTAGTAGGGCCCAAATTTGCCAACTCATTTAGAGCTGAATGTACTCCCCTTGTTCCTATTCCCTCTGCATTAGATGTAGTAGTAACTAGTGGTTTATTAATGGATTTAGATCCTTTAAAAGCCCTTAGTACCCCAAACACTTCTTTCTTTAGAGCTACAAATCAAGGACAAGGAATTTTGTCTTATTTAGGGAATGAAAAAATATTTAATCTCTCAATAAAGAATACCCCACCCCTTGGGAAAGGAGAATTTTCTATAGCATATGAAATTAATATTCAAGGAAAACCTCTTGTTCTTAAAGTAGCAGAAAAAAAGATCAGTTATTATAATGATGGAATAAAAGAGCTGCCTTCAGAATTCTATATTCAATCCTTTCAACATAGTCACTATGTTTGCAAAGTTTTAAACGCAATAGGAAATGGCATTTTAAGAGCCGAGCCAATACCTGAATTAATTAATGGCATAACCAACAGCAAAAAAGAAGCTTATAGCTCTTTTTCTTTACTAGAAAAAGGGCCTAAAACAACACTAGCAAGTGATAAGTTTAAAAAAGGTATTGAACTACAAACTGTTAGAAAAGTATCAAGAATTTTAGGCACATTAAAAATTTTAAGCACAGGATCAAAGAAAACTCTTTTTAAACACTTACATTTTGACTTAAATCCAGAAAATTTTCTTTATATTGGTGACAAAAAGGAAATTTCACACTTTAAGTTAATTGATCAAATGAATTTTAATTATACTAGAAGAAATTGTTCTGATAACTTATTTTTCGTTGATGCTTTTTTATATTACACCAAAATTTATAATTTTTTAAAAATTAACTCTGATTTAATTAAAGAATTGCAACTTCCAAATCCTAAAATATTTGAAGAAGAATTTAGCAAAAGAAAACGATTATTTTCAGATCAAATAAAGGAGATAGAACAAAATATTTTTGAAGATTTTATTTTAGTTTTTAAAGATTAACCTAAAAATTATTTTACACTTTAAGCAGCTATTAATAATTATAATTTTGGATCATAGTAAGCAGAAGGTTTTAATATCCTAATTATTTCATCAAATTTATAAATTTTTTCTCTATCTAATTTTAAATCAATTAAATGAATGCCTTCTCTTGAATATTTAGCAAACTTCATCTCTTGATCTTTTTCGCTTTTAGAGACAAATCCTACTTTAACATTATCACCTGCATTAAAATAAGAATTATTATTCATTAATTGAAAATACTTATCTATGTCAGCTGAAAATTTTTCAGAAAATAAATTACAAAATGAATATAACTTATCTAATTCTTTAACTAATTTAATAAAAAAATCTATTTCATCAAACTGTCTATCAGCTAATTCAAACAATTCTTCTATACCAGCAGCAAAAGAATTATATGGATGCTCAGCTTCTTCTAATCCAATATCTTTTCTTGACCTAAGTTCTTCTCCGCGTTTCTTAATATTAATGCCTATCCCAAAAGCAATTCCACCATGCTCAGGAAGTTGAAAATGTTTATGAACCTTTTTCATTCGAATAGCTACATATGAATTAATATTATCAACAAAAATAGCACCAGAAACTTTTTTCCCTTCAACAATTGATAGTAAGTCGTCTCTATATTTTACACCAACAACATTTTTATCTAATAAGTTATTGATTAACTCTGCGACAACAGAAGTAGCTAAAACAGAAAACATCATATACTTTTTGGGATCTAAACTAGGATAAAAAATTGTGGTTTTAATATCCCTTGGATAAGAAATCCAATTTCCTGTATTTCCAACTCCTTTCTTTTGTTCTCTAGCTATTATTACATCATTTGACTGAACTCTGCGCAAAGAAGGATCAAAAGGCGCCATAGTTGAAGCAATAACATCAAAATAAGATACGCTTCTATTAAAAATATTTATAGCATTTAATCTGTTTGTAAGATCACCTGATATTTTATTATTTAATTCTGAGAACATTTAATTTTAATAATACTTTTTTTATAAACATTTCGCGATTTAATAAACTCTTAATAAAGTTATTTTTTTCTTTAGTAGAGAATTTTTTGTTAAGAATACTTTCTTTTGAAAACTCAAAATGTATTCCGGTTAATAAAACTTTTCCTTTACCATATTTAGAAAAAATAATTGAAGGTTTCTTTTCCAAACCATCATAAAATGAAATTATATCAGCTTTAGGATCCTTAAAATAGCACCCTCCGTTAAAATAAGCATAAAAATTATCAACTTTAAGTAATTTCTGTCCAAAATCTGAATTATATTTATAAGTCCCTGCCCCAAATGCAGGGCCAATAGCTTCTGTATCTATTAATTTAAGCTCCCTATCTCCAATTACTTCTAATTCACCACCTTCATCAAAGATCACTTTATTGCAGGCAAAATAAGCACCAGCACAAATTCCTAAATAGGAGCCTCCTGTATTTACAAAATTCTTAATTAATTTAACACCTTTACCATTTAATTTTTCACAATAAGGCAAATCTCTTCCACCTGGAATAATTAATAACTTTAAATCTTTAAGAATATCGTTCTCTAAAATATCATAAGTAGATATATATATAACTTTTTCAGAAGAGAAAGTTTTAAAGGTATTATAAGTTTCAATTAAAGACTCTTCTCCTGAACCAACATCTTTATAAATTCCTATCATAATATTAAAAAATTAATGGTGAAATTAAGTCACTTAGAAAATCTTGTTTTTTCTTAGCAGTTAAGCAAAGTTTATCTATATCATTTAAAGTTAAATATAATGAATTTCTTTCAAAAAGGGTAGTAGTTGAATATTCTAAGTGTATTCCTGATAAAATTACGCTACCATTTCCAAATTTATTTGAAATAATAGCAGGCTCACCTGAATCATATCTTGCTTCAATATTAATTTTATTTTTAGTTTTTTTTTCTAATTCAAAACTACAACCACCACAAAAAAGACATAAGAAGCTAGCAATACTCACTAATCTTTCATTTTTATAAACAGGACCTATAGCTTTTACATCAGATAAGGATAATACAGATGAATTTTCAACTGTTAAAGAATCTAAAAAATTAAATTCAAACTTATTTGAAGCATAATAAGCTCCTGCGCAAATACCTAAATAGGAAGCACCATTTGAAACAAAATTACAAATATTCTCATTACCTTTTTCTCCTAAAGAACTATAAAAAGATGGAGAACTTCCTCCTGGCATTATTAATAATTTATAATTTTTAAATTTGTTGGAAATAATTTGTTTTGCTGAAATTAATTCAGTTTTACCAAAAAGAGAAAAAAAACTAACTGCCTCAGTGGCAGATTCAGAATAGACTCCATTATCATTATAGACAGCTATCATAGATTTTAGGCAAAAAAAAAGCTCCAAAATAATTAAATTTTGGAGCATAAAAACTGGCAGTGTCCTACTTTCCCAGGAGATCCTAGTATCATCGGCGCTATAGTGCTTAACTACTGTGTTCGAGATGGGAACAGGTGTTTCCACTATGCTAATACCACCAGAAAAATCAAAAATTTATAAAATTCTTCATTTTACTGGTAATAGGGTTATTGTGATAAAAATTAAACTAAGCCAACGATTCTCGAACACAACGACAATCTAAAAGATATAAAAATTAAGTCTCACGGCAAATTAGTACTGGTCAGCTCCATACATTGCTGCACTTCCACCTCCAGCCTATCAACGTTGTAGTCTACAACATGCCTTTAGGAATCATAAGATTCAGGGAAATATAATCTTGGAGCTAGCTTCCCGCTTAGATGCTTTCAGCGGTTATCTATTCCGAATTTAGCTACCCAACTATACCACTGGCGTGATAATTGGTACACCATTGATTCGTCCACTCCGGCCCTCTCGTACTAGGAGCAGCTCTCCTCAAATTTCCTACGACCACAGAAGATAGAGACCGAACTGTCTCACGACGTTCTGAACCCAGCTCGCGTACCATTTTAATCGGCGAACAGCCGAACCCTTGGGACCTACTTCAGCCCCAGGATATGATGAGCCGACATCGAGGTGCCAAACCTCCCCGTCGCTGTGAACGCTTGGGAGAGATAAGCCTGTTATCCCCGGGGTACCTTTTATCCGTTGAGCGACGACCCTTCCACGCAGAATCGCCGGATCACTAAGACCGACTTTCGTCCCTGCTCGAGATGTCTCTCTCGCAGTCAAGCAGATTTATGCCTTTACACTCGTCGCGTGGTTTCCGACCACGCTGAATCTACCTTTGCGCGCCTCCGGTACAATTTAGGAGGCGACCGCCCCAGTCAAACTACCCACCATGCTCTGTCTTGGATAGAGGTTCATCTATCTCAGTTAGAAACCAGATACTATAAGGGTGGTATTTCAAGGATGACTCCACACTGGCTAGCGCCAACGCTTCAAAGTCTCCCACCTATCCTACACATATAGCACCCGGAATCAAAACAAAGTTGTAGTAAAGGTCCACGGGGTCTTTTCGTCTTTCTGTGGTTAGTGCGCATCTTCACGCACAATTCAATTTCACTGAGTCCGTTGTTGAGACAATGGGGAAGTCGTTACTCCATTCGTGCAGGTCGGAACTTACCCGACAAGGAATTTCGCTACCTTAGGACCGTTATAGTTACGGCCGCCGTTTACCGGGGCTTCGGATCGTCGCTTCGAGTAAACTCTAACGATTCACCTTAACCTTCCGGCACCGGGCAGGAGTCAGACCATATACGTCCTCTTACGAGTTTGCATAGTCCTATGTTTTTGATAAACAGTCGCTACCCCCTCTCATCTGCAACCTCTTTAAGCTTTTAGAAGTAAATTCTATAACAAAAAAAGGCTCACCTTCTTCCGAAGTTACGGTGATAATGTGTTAAGTTCCTTAACAACGGTTCTCTCAAACGCCTTAGTATTCTCTACCTACCTACCTGTGTTGGTTTACGGTACGGGTCTTTAATATTTAAGCTTAGAAGATTTTCTAGGAAGCATAGAGTCGGCCACTCAGATTCAGGTTTCCCTTTCACTTCGCCATCATGTCTCAGAATAAATGAAAGCGGATTTGCCTACTTTCAATTCCTACACACTTGGATAACTAACCAACGTGTTTCTGACCTATCTTACTCCGTCCCTCCATCGCAATATTAAAAAGTACTGGAATATTAACCAGTTGTCCATCGACTACGCCTTTCGGCCTCGCCTTAGGTCCCGACTAACCCTGAGAGGAAGATCCTTGCCCAGGAAACCTTAGGTTTTCGGCGGGAGTGAATCTCACACTCCTTAGATGTTACTCATGTCAGCATACTCACTTCACTGCGCTCCACATGTCCTCACGATCATGCTTCAGTGCGCAGAGAACGCTCTTCTACCACTGATATAATAAATTATATCAATCCATAGCTTCGGTATTATACTTAGCCCCGTTACATTTTTGGCGCAGGTTAACTAGTCTAGTGAGCTATTACGCTTTCTTTAAAGGATGGCTGCTTCTAAGCCAACCTCCTAGATGGCTGTGTTCTCCCACAACCTTTCCCACTTAGTATAAATTTAGGGACCTTAGCTGATGGTCTGGGATCTTTCCCTCTCGCCTTTGGACCTTGTCACCCAAAGACTCACTCCCGGATTCTGACTTTAATGGTATTCGGAGACTATCTGGGTTTGGTAGACTGGTAAGTCCCCTAGTCCAATCAGTGCTCTACCCCCATTAAATATATTGTCCGAGGCTGCACCTAAATGCATTTCGAAGAGAACCAGCTATCGCCCGGCTTGATTAGCCTTTCACTCCTATCCACAGTTCATCCGAAGTTTTTTAAACAACAACCGGTTCGGTCCTCCACGAAGTGTTACCTTCGCTTCAACCTGACCATGGATAGATCGCACGGGCTTCGGGTCTACTCCATACAACTAATTCGCCCATTTAAGACTCGCTTTCGCTCCGGCTCCACCTATCGGCTTAACCTCGCTGCATAGAAGTAACTCGCTGACTCATGATGCAAAAGGTACGCAGTTGCACATTACATAAATGTCATAGTGCTTCTACAGTTTGTAGATGTACGGTTTCAGATACTATTTCACTCTCCTCATCGGAGTACTTTTCACCTTTCCCTCACGGTACTTGTTCGCTATCGGTCATTAACTAGTATTTAGCCTTAGAAAGTGGTCTTCCTAGATTCATACAGAATTTCATGTGTTCCGTACTACTCAGGAGCATACTCATGGCCATTGATAATTTCATTTACGGGAGTATCACCCTCTATGCTCTAGCTTTCCAGCTAAGTTCAATTATCATCTCAGGTCCACTTTATTGTATGTCCTACAACCCCAAAGAAACAAGTTTCTCTGGTTTGGGCTCTTCCCTTTTCGTTAGCACTACTGGGGGAATCTCAATTGATTTCTATTCCTGGAGGTAATAAGATATTTCAGTTCCCTCCGTTTGCCTCCTTTCGGATAACCCATATGGGCTGGGTTTCCCCATTCGGACACTTCCGGGTCAAAGCTTGTTTGACAGCTCACCGAAAATTTTCGCAGTCATACCACGTCCTTCATCGCCTGTTAATGCCAAGGCATCCACCGTACACCCTTAGTAACTTAATAAATAAATTTTAGAGTGCGTTTATTGCGCTCGAGATTCGTGACTCAGTTTAATTTTAATCACAATTTCGTCTACCCGTATTCAAATTTTTAATAACCTTAAACAATAAGATTATCGATAGAAATCAAGAAAAGATTGTAGCTTAAATTTCGAATAATTAATTCTGCAAATTAAGTAACATAATCAACTGTCTTGCCTGGTTGTCCTGTTTGACTAATGTTAATAAAAATACACTTACGTATAAATTATTAAAAGGACTCCCTATAAAGGAGGTGATCCAGCCGCAGGTTCCCCTACGGCTACCTTGTTACGACTTCACCCCAGTTATCGGTTCCACCATTAAGACTTGCCTCCCGAAGGTTAGCTTAGCCTCTTCAAGCAGCCCCAACTCCCGTGGCGTGACGGGCGGTGTGTACAAGGCCCGAGAACGTATTCACCGCGGCATTCTGATCCGCGATTACTAGCGATTCCAACTTCATGAAGTCGAATTGCAGACTTCAATCCGAACTGAGAATAACTTTAGCGATTGGCTCCATCTCACGATATTGCTGCGCTCTGTTTTATCCATTGTAGGACGTCTGTAGCCCTGGACATAAGGGCCATGCTGACTTGACCTCATCCCCTCCTTCCTCTGCCTTATCAGCTAGCGGTATCATTAGAGTGCCCAACTAAATGCTGGCAACTAATAATAGGGGTTGCGCTCGTTGCGGGACTTAACCCAACATCTCACGACACGAGCTGACGACAGCCATGCAACACCTGTCACTGTGTCTCCGAAGAGAACCCTAAGTTTCCCTAGGTTGCACAGGATGTCAAGTCCAGGTAAGGTTTTCCGCGTTGCGTCGAATTAAACGACATCCTCCACCGCTTGTGCGGGCCCCCGTCAATTTCTTTGAGTTTTAACCTTGCGGTCGTAGTCCCCAGGCGGGATACTTAATGCGTTAGCTTCGTCACCGAGGGGGCAAGGCCCCCGACAACTAGTATCCATCGTTTACGGCGTGGACTACCAGGGTATCTAATCCTGTTCGCTCCCCACGCTTTCGCGCCTCAGCGTCAGTAACTGTCCAGAGAACCGCCTTCGCTTCCGTTGTTCCTCCTGATATCTACGAATTTCACCTCTACACCAGGAATTCCGTTCTCCCCTCCAGTACTCTAGTTTAGCAGTTTTCAGTGCACTTCCATGCTTGAGACATGGGATTTCACACCAAACTTACTAAACCGCCTACGCGCTCTTTACGCCCAATAATTCCGAATAACGCTCGCACCCTCCGTATTACCGCGGCTGCTGGCACGGAGTTAGCCGGTGCTTATTCTGTAGGTACCGTCATTTTTTTCTTCCCTACTAAAAGGACTTTACGACCCGAAAGCCTTCGTCGTCCACGCGGCGTTGCTGCGTCAGGGTTTCCCCCATTGCGCAATATTCCTACCTGCTGCCTCCCGTAGGAGTCTGGTCCGTGTTCCAGTACCAGTGTGGCTGATCATCCTCTCAGACCAACTACCCATCGTCGCCTTGGTAGGCTTTTACCCTACCAACAAGCTAATGGGGCTTAGACCATTCCTCTCGCGCCCGAAGGCTTTACTATATTAAACCGGAGTAAAATACAGACTATTCGGTATTAGCTAGGAGTTATCCTAGTTGTCCCCAGCAAGAGGGTATGTTATCTAAGTGTTACTCACCCGTGCGCCACTCTACTCGCTCTCCGAAGAGAACTTTCTCGTTCGACTTGCATGGCTGAAGCACGCCGCCAGCGTTCATTCTGAGCCAGAATCAAACTCTCGAATTTTAAAAATTTGCTACTTAATACATTTAATAAAATGTATAAGAAATCTATTATAAACCAGAATTGATAATGCCTAAAAATTTAATTTTAGAACTACTTAATTGCAAGAATTAATCTCATCGAAATTTTCTTTTCTTGATTTCTACCCATAACCTAATTGTCTAATCTGCCGACAAGCTTTAAATCGTTTTTTCCTTAGCAAAACCAAGGCGCGGACTTATTACTCATCGGGCTTCATAACTTAGCAAGTTATCGCTAAGCTTGTCAAGATTTTAAATCACTTTTTTTTAAAAAATCTTTAATCTCTAAAAACTGAAAAAACAGTATTTAAAAACTTTAAAACTTATAGAGCTAATCAAAGTATTTAGCAATAGCTTTGTATGATTATTCTAAAAAAAGATTAAAAAAGTTCCTAAAAATAGCACAAAAAAGCAAACAATACTTACCACAGCCCCTATTTTAAAGTAATCACTGAATTTATACCCCCCTGCTGACATAATTAAAATATTTGCCCTATTTGAAAATGGAGTTAATAAATTAATGGATGTTGCTATAGTAATTGGCAATAAAAGCTGCTCAGCAGTCAATATGCCTTTACTTATTATAGATACAGCAATAGGAAATAGTAATACTAGAGCAATGGCTGAATCTAAAACCTGAGATAAAATGCTTGCTAATAAACAAAGCACCACCACCAAAACAAAAGGGTTATTTTCACTTATAACAGAATACAAAAGCTCAGTTAGGTACGCCGATGTTCCTGAAGTTTCAAAGACAGAACCAACTGGAAGCAAGCAAGCAATGATAATTAATATCTTCCAAGAAATTTCTTTATACGCTTGTTCGATAGAAATTACTTTTGTTAGCAGGCAAATAACAGCACCCAAAAAGGTAACTTCAGATACTGGAAAAGAAGAAAATGCAGAAAACAAAACTACTAATAAAAGTGTAAGACTTGAGATCATAGCTTTTTTAAAATTAAAATTATTTGACTGCTCTCCTAAAAAAATAAAATCAGTATTTGAAATTAATTTACTTTTATTCTCTTTAGCACCTAAGAGTATTAAACAATCTGCTTCTTTAAATTTATAATTTGGCAAATTAGTTCTGATTAACCTGCCCTGCCTTGAAACAGCTATTAGATCAAAGTCTGTATTTTTTTTAAAATCTAAATCAATTAAACTCTTGCCAATAAAATCAGACCTTGGCGGAACAATAGCTTCTATCATCATTCCCCCAGTAAGCTTTAATAAACTTGCATCTAAATCTGTTTTTAAACCTAAGCTATTTAATGTATCCAAGTTTTCAATAGCTTTAAAATCTCCAGAAACTAAAAACAAATCCCCAGAGCTTAAAACATCTTCGCCAACAGGATTAAAAATTATCTCTTTATTATTTTTTTTAATTGTTAAGAGCTTTAAAAGTAAATATTTAGAAAAGTTCAACTTAGCAATATTTAACCCATCAATATCTAAAAAATCAGAGCTTGTTAGAATCTTCAAACAGCCTCTAAACGGATATTCTTTTAGATTTTGATGCTTCTTTACTAGTTTAAAATCTTTATTACCTTGAAAAGAATTAACACTTCCATCAGTTAAAACATGGAGAATATCTGATTTTTGAAGACTAACCTTAGATAACGGATTTAAAAATATCTCAGCTTCTCTTTGAACAATTACTAAAGGATGATATTTATTATTAAAAATTTCAAAAACTTTTAAATCATTAAAACCATCTGTTACAATCTCAAATTCTTCAATATGAATACCAGGGAAAACACTCTCAAACTCCATTTCTGATATTTTTAGTTTTGATAACTTTAAGATACTCTTAACTTTACTCAACTTACCAAAACAAATTAACTCATCTGAATCTTGAATTTTTAAAGTAGGTTTTAAATTTTGGATTTTTGAATTGTTTCGAATAATTGAAACAACTCTAACTCCTAATACTTCACTTAACTTAGAAGACCCAAGTGAGGCTCCTATTAAAGGAGAACTCTTTTCAACTTTAAGATTAAACAAACTTTCAGATAATTTATAAATATTCTCAATTTCATTTGACTCTGTGTTGGAAAATTTATTTTTATTTTCTGGAAGCAATTTATCATAAGAAAGAAAAATTGTTACTAGCCCTGCAACTAAGACAAGAACCCCTAAAGAAAAGTAACTTCCAAATGAGAAAGGCGTTAAGCTAGGAACTTGCTGCATTAAACTTGGCATCAAAACATTTGCAGCCGTTCCTATAATTGTCAAAGTCCCTCCTAAGATAGCAGAAAAAGACATTGGGATTAATATTTTTGATAAAGGAAGTTTTATTTTAGAAGAAAGCTCAGAAGCTGCAGGCAATAAAACGGCAACAATTGCAACATTACTAATAAATGCAGAAATAATAGCTGTAGAAATACAAAATAGAAATAATGTTAGCGACTTATGACCTTTAGAAATATAAAAAATAAAATCAGCAATTAAACTAGCAGAACCTGAATGCTTAATACCTGCTCCGATAATAAACATTGAAGCTAAAGTAATTACAGCAGGAGAAGAAAAACCAATAAATACCTGATTTGGTTCAATATACCTTAAAATTATAAATAAAGACAAACACAAAACTGCCGTCAAATCATAAGAGACTACCTCTGTAAGAAAAGAATATATTGTTAAAAAAATTACTAGCAGTACAATTAATATTTCTAAAGTCATAATTCCAATATATCTTCTAAACTAATCCCATTAATACCGCCACTTCTAACTAAGTACCTAAGAGCGTTATCTGCTAAAAACCTATCCTCAGGATAATTTTCTAATAAAGCCTTTGGATCCTTACAGGTTTTAGAATCTAAAACTAGCTGGTCTTTAATTCTTAAAAAACTCTTTGCAGACTTCTTACCAGCCTCAACTCCTGGTTGGTGGTAAGCATTAATATTAATAAACCTTGCATAAAAACTAACCGCATTTTCAAAAAGTGAAATTAAAGCTCCAAACGAGACAATATCTATTTGCTGAATTTCAATTTCAACTACTGACCTATCATTTTCTATAAGAGCTTTTGAAGTGCCAGCAGAAAATGCCTTTAAATAATCATCAATTTTAGTATTTTGATCTATTTCTAAATTAAATTCTGTTTTAGAAGTAATTGAAGAAATAATATGTGCTATAAAATCATTTCTACCATCTCTTAATTGCTGAATAAAAGCGTGTTGATCTGTTGAGCCTTTATTACCATAAACTGTAAGACCTTGATTTACGGTATTGTTATTTAAATCTTCGGACTTACCAATACTTTCCATTATCAACTGTTGAAGATATCGACCTAAAAGCTCTAACTTATCTTTATAAGGAAGGATTACTAAATTTTTATCCCCTTTCCCTTTTCCTTCCTGATACCAAGCCAATGCTAAAAGAAAGGCAGGGTTTTTATGCGCTTGATTTCTAGACTCTAAGTCCATTAACTTTGCACCATTTAAAAATTCATCAATATTTTGATCTAGAAAAAGTAAAGGAAGCAGCCCAATAGATGACCAAATACTAGTCCTGCCTCCAAGCCAATCAGCAATATAAAAGGTATCTAAGAAATTATTATCTTTAGCATAGTTATCAAGTAAGCTACCTTTACCGGTAATTGCTACAAACGAATTTGAAATTGATATACTTCTTTTCTTAAACTCTGCTTCTGTTAATTTAAGCATATTAACTGTTTCTTGAGTTGAACCAGACTTAGAAACAACCACAACAAGTAGTTTATTAAAATCTTTTATATTCTTAACAATTTTTTGAAAAGACTCTGAATCAGTATTATCAAGAAAATAGATTTTTTTAGAAGATCTGTTACCTGCAAAACCATTAATCAATTGAGGACCAAGGGCAGAACCTCCAATTCCTATATATAATAAGTCATCAAAAGCATTAGTAGTAAAAAAACCTTTTAATCTTTCCTTTTCAGATTCAATAAATTGGGAGATCGCTTTATTTGGAGCTTTTTTAGAGTCCCTCATCCAGAAATGGCCAACCATCCTTGACTCATCTTTATTAACTAAGTCTCCAGCCTCAATTTCTTTTAAATTATCAATCCCATTAATAAACAGCTCTTTTACCTCATTAGAATTTAGTTTTAGAGAAATATTAGAAAAATTTAAGAAAAAATTTAATTTTTGAATATATAATTTCATAATAACACAAGTTTAGTTAAGTTTAGTTAAGTTTAGTTAATTAAAATTATTATATTATTTAGAAAAAATTAGAAAGATAGAAAAATAGCAATCAATTAATAAAACTCTAGAAATCCTCTAAAAAAACCTGTACTTATTAAAAATAAGTATTGATTGCTACCGGCATCAAATTTATATACGATCAATACAGCTCCGGCTGAATTTTCTTGTATATTGAGCTCCTGCCTTTTTTACAAAATTATTTTTCAAATTTCAATAATAAAATTATCTTTTTACTGATAAAGATGTTTCCTATTTTTGGATAAATCTAATATTTTCAGAAACTTATCTTTGGAAATAGTTTTACTAGGATCAAAGCAATAAAATAGGGTTATAAGGTCCAAAAAACTTAAGTCCCTAATTTTAGTTTTTAGCTTTAAATCAGGATTAAACAATACAAGCTTAGAAAAACTATTATAATCTTTTAAAGACGGATTAATAAAAGTAATAAATTTTTCCAGTTTCATATTAAAAACATTATCAAAGGTATAAGATCTTACAGTAGTTGATATATTAAAATTGTTATTTTTAATATTTTTAATATCACTAGCTTTGAGAAAGCTATTTAAAATCGATAAAACAAAACTTGACTGAATAAGATACCTACAATTTAGCTTTTCAATAAATATTATAAACCTTTCTAACTCAAGAGCATTTAATTTTAAACTAGGCTCAAATCTATTAGCTAAGTGTAGTTTTTTTTCTTCCTGTTTTAAAAAACTATCTATCAAATCAACTTGTTTTTGACTAAAAATAAAACTTAAATCATCAACTGCAAGCAAGGATTTGCTTTGAATCAAATTTATATAAATTAAAAGCTTAATTAGGAACTGATCTGTTAACTTTAAATCATTAAACACAGTATTTAATGTATGATGCGCTAAATTTGAATTTAAAATTAATTTTTTTAATTTAAGAAAATCTGTACTTAAAATCAAATCAAACCCACTAAATAAAGACTTAAAACTTAAATCTAATAATTCATCAAAAGAAAGACTTTTATATCTCTTATCAAATTTAAGACTAAAACAATTAGAACACTTAAAAAAATCTGAGATATCTTTAATTTCTATAATTTCTTTATTAAAAGATTTTGCTAAAAAAAGCCTATTTGGAAATTTTTGTAAATAATTATCAATTTTTTCTATTTTCGTATCAAAAATTTTTAAAACTAAATAATCAAATTCTTCATCTTTAAATATCGAAATCAAGTTGTTTTTAACTACAAAGTTTGAATCGTAAAATATAAAATTTGATTTTGACTCCTTTATTAGCAATAAAAACTTCTCTTTATCCTTTTTTTTAAGCGTATCAAGCTCCATTTTTTCTAAACCACACTTAGAACACCTAGTTTGAAAAATATTTTTTACATTAGGAATAAAAGTTTTCTCAAACAAATCTGATAATTTTAAGTTTTTTGACAAATTACTCACTTTTAACAAAGAAACTGACGGAATATTTAGACTATTTTCATCGTCTTTTTCAGTTTTACAACTTATTCCAAAATCATTCATATAAATTATTGTTAAATTTTTGATTAATCACTAAGATTTAAACATGAATATTCAAAATTTAATATTAAAATTTAATCAAATTAGTTTATATCTAATATTAATATTCATTCTAATTGTTAGTTACTTTTATTTTATCCCAAACAAGGATTTAATCATTAGTATAATTTTTTATTCAATTATAAGTTATTTTATATTCTTTTTATTATTCTGCTATATAAAAAATTTTCAAAACAACAAAAAAACTCTTTTAATCTCAGAGAGCACAAACAGCTTAAAAAAATGTAAATTAAATATTAATAATAAGTTTAAAGAAAGTATCTTGTTAAATCAATTAACAGAAATTAACTTCAATAACTTTAAAGCATACTCTGAATTAAAAAATCAAATAACAATAAATTTTCCACACAGAGGGATATTTCAGTTAAATGATATTAAAATTATAACCTCTGACCCAATTGATTTAATTAAACTTCGCTCAAAAAAACCAATAAATAAAGTTTTTAAAATCTATCCTGAAACTTATAATGTAAACCTAAATATAAATAACCTAAATATTTATACTGCAGGTGATCAATTTAACCATAATACCAATATCCGAGTAGGAGATTTATATGATTTTAAACCTTATGAAAAAGGAGAAAAATTAAATAGGATTAATTGGAAAATGTTTTCTAGGTCCGATGAACTATATTCTAAAATTGAAGAACAATCTGTAACTATTAGTAACCAGATTGAGTTTATATTATTTCTAAATAAAACTGATGATATACTTGCTGGAAAAGCTGTCTATATTATTAAAAAGCTTTTAAATGATTACAATAAAATTAACATCTCCAACTTCTCACTAACAAACAGCAAACAAAATAAAGACATAAGAGCTGCTATTATTGAAAATGTATTTAGCCTTGAAACTACAATAAGTAAATTTAAAAACAACTTTCACAAACACAAACTAAGCCAAAGTAGTCCTTATAGTTTGTTCTTAATTATTAATAAATCAAATTTAGAAAACATCTACAGATATGATGCAAACATTTTAAATAAATTTATTATTTTCACAGACTCAAAAAGCAAATATAACAATTTAAAAACTATTCAAATATGATAAATCAAAAACTAAACATTATATTAAGATATGCTTTAATAACTATTTTTTTATTTATCTTTAAGTACATCTTTGATACAAACTCAAATTTCCTACTTCAAACCCTAGCTTTAATCTTAAGCGCAATTTCATTTAATTTTATTTATAATAAAAATAAGTCTTTTTTAAAGACTATTTTACTTGGATTTTTATGTTTCATCCTAGGAACAAAGTTAATAATATACCTTATCCCCTCTCTAACATTAGTTGCTTTTTTTGATAAATATTTCGAATTAGTAAACATTTACTTTATCACGTTAACTTTTTCTTTTTTGATTAGAAATTTTTCTTTTTTTAACATCCTTGAAGTCTTGCTATATAATTCTATTATCGTAGCTAGCCTAAGTACTCATAGAAATTTTAATTTTATTAATAAAATTATAAATTCCACATCTTGGGAACTTAACCTAACGCCGTTTAAGTTAATTCTATATTTTGGCACTTTCATCTTTGTAGTAAGTTTCATTTTAATACTCAATTCAAAACAAATCTTTAAAAACAAACTAAACAATTTTAATTTAAAAAAACTATTCTTTTTAAGCAGCTTTTTTATTTTTATTTCTTTTTTATCTTTTAATTATATTAATAAAATCTTCTATGAGGACTTTAAAAAAAGTTCTGCAAATGGCGTTGGTTCTGCTGATGAAGAAGGAGTTTCTCCTCTTGATTTTAACTTGCCTGGGGGAAAATCAAGTGAACCTATGGCTTTAGTTAGACTAAACAATAACTACCCATTAAACCCTGAAAGCCCGATGATATATTTTAGGGAAAGCGCATTGTCAGGACTTGATGGAAGTAAATTTATTAGAAACTCAAAATTTAATCCTGATATTGCCTGGAACCATCCACAGACAAGTTATATAAGAAATGATGACAATAAAAATATATTAAATCGAGTTGAGGTAGTTCAATCAATATTTCTTTTAACAAATCATAATTTAAGTTTTTCTTTAGATTACCCTATAAAAATAACCCCTTTAGAAGTTACCAATACTAAAAAATTTGTATCTGCCTATAAAGCACATTCAATTGCTAGAAGCTATGATTCAAAATTTATTTACTCTTTTATAAAAAAAGATGGTTTTAAACTTGGTGATGGTTTAACTAAAGAAGAGTTAGAGCACTTTACTATGCTCCCAGAGAACTCCTTAGAATATATAAATTTTGCTAAAAAGATAATCCAGAAAAAAAACAAAGTAATCAACCTTTTTGAAATAACTAAATTTTTTAATAAAAATGCTATCTACACGCTAACTCCAGAACACGATCCTAACCTAGATCCAGTAGAAGCTTTTCTTTTTGGAAACCTAAAAGGATTTTGTGTTCACTTTGCACACGCAAATGCTCTTCTGTTTAGATCACTTGGAATACCATCAAGAGTTGCAACAGGGTATGCTTCAGATTTTAGCCAGTCAAGTGATGGACATATACTCTTAAGAGTAAACGACAGGCACGCTTGGAGTGAAGTTTACTTTGATAAACTTGGTTGGGTTCCATTTGACATCTCACCTGAACAAGTAGATAACCACGCTGATACTCCTATTGATATGAATATCTTAAAAGAATTAATATCGCAGCTCGACTCTGAATATTCAGAAATAAAAGATCAAAACAAAGATTTAATTAATAATATTAATTTGAGCTCATTTAACCCATTAAAAATTTTATCTTTAATTTTATTATTAATCTATTTATTTAAACTTTATAATATGAACTCTTGCTTATTTACAAAGAAAAATAAATTAAAAAAAGCTTACAAAAACTTAGTTTATAGATTGAAATTATTAGGCTTTACTAGGCAAGAAGGTATGACAAAATTAGAATTTCAAAATAAATTAAAAATTGAGACTTCAAAGAAACTACTTTTACTTACTCAAGATATTAACCTAAAAGAATACAATAACAAATCAGTTAATGTTCAAGAGATTCGCTCTATTATTAAAGGCGACTTTAATAAATTAAAAGAATTCTCCTTTATCAAAAGATTGATTGCATTTTTAAACCCTTTTAATACTTAAGAAAATGAAAAAGATTTTAATAATAATACTCATTTTAACAAACAGTAATTTAATTTATTCACAAACAGTGAGTGAATTGATTGAATCAGGAATCGAGCTATATAGTAAACAAAACTACCTTGATGCTAGAGAAAAATTTCAAGAAGCTATTCGAGCAGATCCAGATAACTATGAAGGCTATCTTTATTTAGCTGAATACTATAAAAACCAAGTCGGCCACTATAAATTATCTAAAAAATACCTTACACAAGCAAATGAAAAATTTACTAAGAAAAATGGACCTGCACCATATTTAGATTTTGATACAAAAAGTATCCACGCAAAATTATTATTAACAGAAAGCTCGCTATTTTTATATTTAGATAAATATAAACAGGCTATTGATACTTTGGATACGTACAAGAACCTAAATTATTATTCAGAATATTATATTAGTTCCCGAGCCTGGATTGAAATGAAAATGGGAGAAATTGATAAATCTATCCAAACTGCTCAAGATGGACTCTTTTACAGTATGAACCCTAGCCATATTTTAAATGTATTAGGAATTTCTTTATCAATCAATAAACAAAGAAAAGAAGCTTTAGAAATCTTTGAAAAAGCTATTGAGTATGAAATAGCGTTAAAGGAATATGGAAGCCCATCAACGCCTCTTAATAATAGCGGAGAAGTATTAAGAGAGATTTTTAAAGAAGATAAAGCTTTATATAACTTCAAAAAATCTGCAAGCTACCCCGATGCTTGTGAGAACATTCTTCCTTACTTTAACATAACAGTTGTAAATCTTGATTCATTGAATCTGTTTCAGTCTAAAAAGGCTTTAGTTGACTTTAATAAATGCTTTTCGCAATACACTTTAAAAAATAAAGAAGAGCACCAAGTTAATATTGACCTAGGATTTAGTAGGATAGCTTTTCACTTAGGAAATATACCTGAAGCTATAAAAAAAATAAACTCTGCAAATGAAAAACAACAATGGTTTGGCTCTATTGGAACTAGCCCTGATGATATGAGCGTTGCAATTAACACAAGCTTACTAAATATTTTAAAAGCTTATAGCCATCATTTAAAATTTAATAATTTCACTCTTAAAGAGAAAGTGCTTAATAACTACCAAAGACTTAAAAATTATTTAAGATTTAAAAAAACAATAAAAAACACAAGGGTTACTTTAGCTAAGTTAAAAAATTTTGAAGATATTTATATTAGAAATTCTGATAGTATGATTGAATATTCTCAGCTTGGAATAATTTTTTCTGACATTCTACCTAAAGTTACTAAAGAAAGAATTAATACAGAAATAAATAATGACATTAGACAAGAAGCTCAATTATACTACAAAGCTTTTCTTGCGGAATCGATGATTAATAGTTTTTTAAATAAAAAAGAAGGTTTAACACTTGCAAAAACACTTATTAAGAATAAAAGATCCAAATATGATAATGCAATAATTGATAGACTAAAACTATTAATATTATCAAATACTAAAACAAAAAACCAAGAATATTACACATTACTATTTAGTATCTTAGAAAAAACACCTGCTAAAGTTTTAAATTATGGAATTAGAATCCCTGTAAACATTGAAGATAAAAATAAGAAATATATAAAAAATTCCTTCTTTGAAGCTTGTAAAATTAAAGACTGTTTATCAAATTTAACAATTATTGATAATAAAGTGGAATTAAATTCTAAACTTATAGGATTTAAAAGTATTGATATATCTGATAAAACTAAAACTAAAGTTTTTGAAGAATTTTTTAAATTTTTAATAAATAAAGGAATAAATGAGTAACTTTGATCAAACATTTAAAATAGTAAATGAATTTAAAACAAATCTTAAAACTGTAATTAAAGGAAAAGACGAGACTATTGATTTACTTCTTACTGCCTTATTTGCTGGAGGACATATTTTAATTCAAGATTACCCAGGCTCAGGAAAGACTACACTTGGTAAATCCCTAGCAATGCTAATAGATAACAAAGAAGACTTTAAATCATTTAGTAGAATTCAATTTACCCCCGATATGCTTCCAGCTGACATAATAGGAGCTAACATTTTTAATAAAGAAACAAACTCCTTTAACTTTCAATCAGGACCAGTATTTGGCGAAGTAATTCTAGCTGATGAAATCAATAGAGCAGGACCAAAAGTTCAAGCAGCTTTTATTGAAGCAATGGCAGAAAAGCAAGTTACCGTTGACAGCATAACTTATAAACTTTCAGATTTATTTTTTGTAATTGGAACACAAAACCCTATTGATTTAGCTGGAACCTACCCTCTACCTCTAGTTCAGCTTGATAGGTTCTTATTAAAAATTCCTATGAGCTATGTTGATTCCAAAACAGAATTTGAAATTATTAATGAATCAGAAAAAATTAAAAATAACTTAAACAACCTAAAACCAATCATTAATAGCGATGAACTGTATAAACTTACTCAAACTCGTCTTCAGATAAACATTAGCGATAAAATCACTCAAGCAATTGTTGAGCTAATTCAATCAACAAGAAATAATGAAAATATTCTAATGGGAGCATCAACTCGATCTGCAATTATGTTCAAAAATGCTCTTCAAGCTTTTGCCTTAATTAAAAATAAAGATTACGTAGATGAAGATGATTTTAAATATTTAGCAAGATTTGTTCTTGAGCATCGAATGAAATATCAAATATTAGAATTTGATTTTGATAGTATTTTAAACCCTATCATTGACACCTTAGTGTAATCATACATATAACTTATTGATATTTAATAAGAAAATAATATAAATAACTTATTTTATTTTATTTTGAAAAAATAAGCTTGAATATGCATCAAAGTATCATGTTAATTTAAATATACATCAAAGTATAATAATCATTATAATTACTTGATTAAATTGAAATCTAATGTAATTTAATAACAATAATAGGAGAATTATTTGAATAGAAGAAACAGATATGACAGAAAGAGCTTTCAAAAAGATGCTCATAGAATTAATCACCACATCAGAGTTCCAAATGTCAGACTTATAGATGATGAAGGCGAACAACTTGGAATTGTAGAAACTCCAAAAGCGCTTTCAATTGCACAAGATAAAGGATTAGATTTAGTTGAAGTTGCACCAAACTCAAAACCACCTGTTTGCAAAATACTAGATTACGGAAAATTTAAATATCAAGAACAAAAGAAAAAAGCTGAAGCTAAGAAAAATAGGGTTCAAATAAGCTTAAAAGAAATCAGAGTTAGGTATAGAACAGACTCTGGGGACTTAGAGACAAAGCTTAATAGAGCAAGGCAATTTCTAGCTGAAGGAGACAAGGTAAAATTTTCTATGCGTTTTAGAGGAAGAGAAATTGTTTACGGAGAACTAGGACAAAAAGTACTTGTAAACATTGCTAAAAGCTTAAAAGATGTTGCTGAGATAGATGAAAGAGGTCCTCTTAACGCAAGACAAATATATATAGTCTTTAAGCCTATCAAAAAAATAGTTACTTAATAAAAAATATTTATTTAATGAAACTCTTAATTCAAGAACCTAAGTCTTTAAAAGCACTTGCTAGAAAAGTTTTCAAAGGAGACTTAAGTGCAAAAGAGATAAAAGAACTTCCTTCTATCGCCGCTTTTCAACTTCTTAAATATAATGGTATTAACAGCTCATTAGAACTCATTGAAAATTTAAGTAAAGACCAGATGCAGATTACACTGGACTTAGATTTATGGATTGGAGATGAAATAAATGAAAAAGCCTTAATTCCCTGGTTTTCTCTTGCTGATCAAACTGACACCAATGAGCCAAATTTAGAAATTTTAAAACAAGTCTTAGTTGCAATTGATTATAAAATTTTAGCTATCTTAATTTGTAAATATATTGATATTTTATATTATGAAGAGCCAACAGACGCCCCACCTAATATTGAATATAAATCGCCAGACAAAGGACGAACCTGGATTAAAATAAAAAGCTACTCAGAAGAATTTGATTTTCTTATCCAAAGAATTTTAACTTTAATATTTGAAACTAATCCTGATACTTTTTATCAGTTATTATCAGTAAAAGGTGTAGCCTCAAAATTAGAACTTGAAGAAAGCTGTTTTAATGAAAAAGAAAAAAGACTTCAAACAGAAGGAGTTCCAAGCTCTGAAGAATCATTGATATATAATCACATACTAAAACCAGAACAAGTTTTAAATAAATTTAAAATTAGTAACAAACAAGTCCAAACAGATTTACCAAATTTATTTTTTTATGATCAATTTAGTTCTAAGTTTTTAGAATTAGAAAAATATAAGTATGAAATAAATAAAATAATACATACTGCAATTGTTCATTTTAAAATTCGAATTTACCAAATAGATGAAACTTTAGACTTATTTGATTTTGTAAAAGCTAATATAAACCTAGGATTTGACTATATAAACTCTAATACCAACTTAGAAGTGGATCAGATATTAGAAACTATTGATATCAGAACTATTTACCGAATTGGGCTCAGTTTTATTTACAAACTAACTAACAAAGTCAAAGATATTAACTCTGAAGAAATCAAATCTTTATTTTTAAATGATAGAGAGAAATTTGCTTACATATTTGCTTTAAAACTTAATCCACCAAAATATTTTGAAAATTTTGTATCAAAAAACCTTGAAATTGCTAATATCTTAGAGAGCTTAGAGTTTTCTTTCATTTCTACGCAAAATAAATTCCATAAAATTGATAATCTAATTAGTTAAATAATTATTTAAACTGAATAACTTTTTAATTTGAGACGTCTAAAAATAAAAAGGTTTTTATGGATTTTAAAAATAATAAACAAAATATAGATACCGTGGGACAAGAAAGAAACAACAGAGGAACCCCTGAAAGAAATTTACTTATGTGCATATTAGAACGTGCAATTTTAGATTACGTAGGTAACAATAAAAAAGAAATAGAAAGGGCTTCAGATTGGATATTTACAAATTCTAATACAGATCACAAAAAGCCATATTCTTTTATTTGGCTTTGCAGCGAACTAGATTTAAACTATAAAAAGATTGCAAAGGTAATTAGAGAAATGCCTAAAAGAGGCACAAATAGAGTAGCTCCTTGGTATACACTGAAAAAAGAAGCTAGCCTTTGCAGTTAATTAAAAAAACTTAAAGCCGGTTTGTTGTCATAGCTAGCAAGTTTAAAGCCTTCTCAAGTTCTTTTGTTTCTAAAACATTTAACTCTGCTGCGGCAACTCTTACAGTCGTTCCATTTGTATAAGCATGCTTTGCAACTTTTGCAGCTAAATCATATCCAATAATTGGAGCTAAAGAAGTACAGGTAGCAAGACTTGAATCTGCATACTCTAAGCATTTTTCAGCATTTGCAGTAATTTCATTAAGACATTTATCAACAAAATTATTTGAAACATTTGCAAGTAAGTTAATTGACTCTAAGATGTTATGAGCAATTACTGGCAACATAACGTTTAACTGGAAATTACCATGCTGACCTGCAACTGTTATAGTCTGATCATTTCCAATAACCTGAGCACAAACCATCATAACTGATTCACAAATAACTGGATTAACCTTAGCTGGCATAATACTGCTACCAGGTTGTATTTCAGGTAAGTTAAGTTCTGCGATACTACACCTAGGACCAGCTGCTAGCCACCTAATATCATTAGCTATTTTGATTAAAGAACAAGCTATAGTTTTTAACTGCCCTGAAAGCTCAACTATTGCATCTCTACTTGCTTGAGCCTCAAAATGATTTGAAGCCTCAGTAAATTCAATTCCTGTCAGCGTAGATATCTCCTTAATTGCAAGCTTTGCAAAGTCAGGGTGAGTATTTAACCCCGTTCCGACAGCAGTTCCACCTAGAGCAAGTTCGAGTAAATTTGGAAGAGTAGATTTTAATCTTCCTATTCCCTTTTCAACCTGAGATTCAAAAGCAGAAAATTCTTGACCAAGAGTAATTGGTGTTGCATCTTGAAGATGAGTTCTTCCTGATTTAATAACATCTTTAAATTCTAAAGATTTTGCAGCTAAACAGTTTTGTAAATTAGAAAGCGCTGGGATTAAATTATTTAATACAGCATCAGCAGAAGATATATGAATTGCAGTTGGGATAACATCATTTGAAGATTGGCCCATATTAACATGATCATTTGGATGAATACTTTTATCTCCTACAGATCCTTTATTTTTTTGAATTGCTAAATTAGCTATTACTTCATTTGCGTTCATATTAGTAGAAGTTCCAGAACCTGTTTGAAAAATATCAACAACAAATTGGTCATTATATTTTCCTGATATTACTTCATTAGCAGAATCTTTAATATGTTTTGCTATATTAGCTTGAAGCATTCCTAGTTTTTCGTTAGCAGTTGCTGCTGAATATTTAATTATTCCTAGAGACTTAATAAAATCTGAATCAAATCGTAAATTTGACACTTTAAAGTTTAAAACGGCTCTTTGAGTTGAAGCCCCATATAAAGCAGAATCTGCTACTTCCATTTCTCCCATTGAATCTTTTTCTATTCTCATAAAAGTCCTTTAAATTTATTATTTTCTTTATATTATTTTTACAATTTAAAGTAAATCTGATAAGTAAGTAATATGAAATATTTAATTATTCTACTCTTAATGCCAAGCTTAATCTTTTCTGAGCAAAATATAGCTTATATCGACTCTAGTTATATTATTCAAACTAGCTCAAAATATAAAAAAATCAGTGATAAGTTAGAAAAAAATACTAAAGAAGTTACTAAAAAATTAAGAAAAGAAAAAGACTCTCTGATAAAAGAACTAAAAAAACTTGATACCAATCAAAAAAATAAAAAAGCCTTAGAATATGATAAGAAAATTAAAGAAGTAGATTCTGATTTAAAAAATCAAGCTATTCAAAGTTATAATACATTTTATGAAGACTTAAAGGTTGCAACCACTAAATATGTCTCAAAAGAAAATAATATTGATATGATTATTGATATTGCAAATTTGGATCAGTCACCATTTTTAACCTTTGACTCTTACAAAAATATAAACAATGAGTTAATTAAAATAATTGATTCTCAATGAGCATAAACAAACTAATCGAAAATTGTTTTAATGATGAAGGAAAAAATTCTTTAATCAACTTTTACCAAGAGCTTCAAAAAACTACTTTTTATTATATTGATAGATATCAAAGCAAGAAAATAAACTCAAAGATAAACTACCCTAGTGACAACTTTCCTGCACTTTTAATTGAAGATTCAAATAAAATAGTCCTTCCTATCTTTTCTAGTATTAAAGATTTGAACCTTTGGACTGACTCCCAATTTAGTTATAAAGAAATCTCTTTTGATAACTTAGCAAATATTACTAAAGATGAAGATATTTGGCTTATAATTAACGCTGGTTCTGATTTCTATAAGGAGCTGAGCCCATGGGAGGTGAGTAAAGTTAAAGCAGGAGATATTGATGAAATCATAGAAGATATTCTTGTTAGAGAAATTGAAGATACTGAAAAACTTTTATATCAAATAGAGCTTCCTAAAATAGAATCTAAATTAAATAATATTTTTAAAAAAAATAAAAAAATAAACTTAGCTTGGATTATCACTGATCAAGAAACTAACTATCTTGGGGTTAAAGTTCAGGACTTAGATATCACAATTAAAGAACTAGAAAATATTATTTTAAAAGAAATTGAAACTGACTTAATTGGAGGAAGTCCTTTTAAAATTATTATTGAAGATCCCTCTTTTAAACTTGCTCTTGGAATGTTTGAACAATTTGCTCCATTTTATACAAAATAAAAAAATTCTTAGCAATTAAAAACTGCTAAGGAAAATATAGGTTAGTAAAAAAGTTTTAATTAGCAGCGTGCTTTAAATCTAAATTATCAATATTTTTAATTTCTTTATAATCATTATAATAATCATTATAATAATCATTAAGTTCTTCTTTTAGCATTAATCTAGCTCTATGAAGTCTTGATTTAACACCAGCAATTGTAAGGTTTAAAAGCTTAGCAGTTTCTTGATTAGTTAATCCATTAACATCTCTTAAAACAAATACAGACTTATAAGAGTCAGCTAAAGAATCAATAGCAGTCTTTAAATGAGTTCTTAATTCTTTGTTAATAGTAAGTGAATCAGAACTAGCTCCGTAACCTGAATAAATTTCTAAATGTTTTTGTTTAACAGTGTGACCTAAGTCTTCAATATAAACAGTTGGTTTTTGTTTTCTTTTTCTTAGTTTCATAAAAGCAGCATTAACAGTAATTCTGTATATCCAAGAAGAAAAAGCAGATTTACCTTGGAAAGAATCTATTTTTCTAAAGATAGTAGAAAAAACATCTTGAGTAACTTCTTCAGCATCTTCTTGATTTTTTAAATATCTAATAGCTAGAGAGAATATTTTATTTTGGTATTTTTCAAGTAAATGATTAAAAGCAAATTCATCATTTTCTTTTATAAGTTTAATTATTTCATTATCATCTAAAAATTCAGAGTTTATTGTTTTGTTTATTTTAGTTTTGTTTATTTTAGCTTTATTTGTTTTATTTGTTTTGTTTGTTTTATTTGTCTTTGTGTTCATTTTCATATCCTTTAAAAAACCTGGTTTAAAACCTTATAAAGACACAATAGGAGATACTAAAATTTAAGTTGTCACAGGAAGGTGTTTTATTTGTAATAGTTTTGTAAATCAATTTTTCTTTTAATTAAGTAGTTTAATTTATTAGTTTTTTTTATTTAAATAAAATAACTTTGAATCAAATTATTAAGTGATTTCATCAAAATACCGAATACATATTATTATTAAAAAATTGAGAGAATTAAATGAAATTACAAATTAAGCATATTATTACGATTAGTTTATTATTATTAAATATTAACTTATTTTCCCAGATCACAGGTATGGTATATAAGGATTATAATGCAAATGGTATTAAAGATACCTTTGAGCCTGGAATACCAAATATAACTATAAATGCATATGACTCTAGCAATATATTAGTATCAAGTGCTATTACAAGTTTGGACTACTTAGATCCCTTTAACCTATCAGGACTTTATACGTTAACTGGTTTAAGCGCAGGTGTTGATTACAGATTAGAGTTTGATGGACTTCCAAGTTACCTGCAACCAGGTGCTATTGGTACGGAATCAAACACTACAGTTGTTTTTGCAGCTGACGGTGATGTTGTTGATATGGGAGCAAACAACCCAGGTGAATATTGTCATACCGATGACCCTGATGTTGCTGTTGCTTGTTATGTAAGTGGGGATCCAAGAACTCCTGGAACTACTTCTGGAGATATCGATAGGATGGGTGTATTTTCATATAAAGATGATGCTAGTAGCCCTGGTCCAAATCATGCAGCTTTTGGTTATGAAGTTGGTACTGTTTGGGGAATGGCTATTCATAGAGAAACTAAAAATATACTTACTGCTTCTTTAATGAGACCTCATCACGGCTACGGCCCTGGGGATACTGCTGCAACTCACGGAAAAGGAGCTACAGGGGTCATTTATAAAACTGACTATTCAAATTCCGCAGCCCCAACATCTTCTGTATTTGTTGATTTAAATAATCCTATTTATGGAGTTGATTTAGGAACAGATTCTCACGCGACATTAACAACTGTAGCTGGGGATGATAATCCAGATAATAGTGCTCATCTTAAAATGTGGAAAGAGTCGTTTGGAGATATCGATTTTTCAGACAATCAAGACTTCTTATATGCTGTTAACTTAAATTCAAAATCAGTTATTAGAATTGCAACTAACCAAACTTTATCAGCACCTTCAGCAACAGATGTAGCAGAATTTGTAATTAATGATACTACTGCACCTGATATTAAATATAATCCTGCAACTGGAGAAAATATTGGTTGTGATCAAAATCAAATTATTCCTTTTGGTTTAAATTTTCATAACGATAATCTTTATGTTGGGTTAGTATGTACATCTTCAATAGCAGAAACAGACACTGACTATAAAGTCTTTGTTTTAAAATTAGATGAGACACTTGGAACATTTACAAAAGTTCTTGAAAAAGGTGGTAGCTTATTTTACTTAGCTGGTGCAACTAGACCTTTTGGCCCATTTGGAGGAAGGTACTATGGATATATCAACAGTCTGCCTACTGAATATTTAAGCTCAAATGGACAAAGATATCAAAATGCTTATGGGTTTATCCTTTCAGATATAGAATTTGATGATCGAGGAGAAATGATTTTAGGATTTATTAGCGCCCTTGATATGAGTAGAATTTCTGGACAATTAAATTATTGGGGAACAAGAACTCCTTATGACTGGGCAAGTTCTGATATGCTTAGAGCTTGCTTTAACCCTAGCTTAGGATTATATGAACTTGAATATAATGGAACCTGTGGAGGACTTGAAACAGCAAGAAAAGATAAAAGTTATTACACTAACTACACTAGATTTCCAGCACCAACAGAAGCTGGAGGCGGTGAATACTATGCAGATCATTATGCAACTGATCATATAGAGACCTCTTTAGGAGCAATGACTATTTTAAATGGTACTGATCAAGTTCTTGGAACTGCTTGGGATCCAAATGGTGTTAATGAAAATGGTACAAGAGTTTGGAATAACTCAACAGGAGATCAAGCCTACTCATTTACTGTATTTAATAAATTTACTGGCTCTGTTGGAAAAGGATTAGGTGTTGGAGATGTAGAACTTCTCTGCGACCCAGCTCCATTAGAGATAGGAAACAGAATCTGGCTTGATTCAGATAAAGATGGAATCCAAGACCCAGATGAGACACCTATTGCAGGAGTTAAGTTAGAGTTATTTGAAATAGATTCACTTGGAAACAGAGTATCAGTTGGTTTTACAATAACAGATGCAAATGGAAACTATAAATTTGGACCAGACACAGTTGATGAAGTAGGAAATCCTATAAGTTA
>Ga0209186_1000132_pt1 | contig 62966 bp, 32 predicted proteins | sample SidtaG_FD_187426 | JGI IMG/M metagenome (GOLD analysis project Ga0209186, IMG submission 187426) | Marine algal microbial communities from Sidmouth, United Kingdom - Sidmouth_Male2 metaG (SPAdes) (version 2) | ecosystem: Host-associated > Algae > Red algae > Unclassified | place: Sidmouth... | reverse complement strand
TCGCGATGTCTCGTTCAACCGGAACGTGGATTCGGGATTTTTCAGACATACAACTGGCCGACGAAATCGCTCAGATGCGCCTGTCGTGTACCAATCGGGCGAATGGTCGCGGGCGGATCGAAGGGGTGTTTGAGCTGTCCGCCCTCTCCAACGAGTTCATCCCCGTCTTGTTTGAGTCTTATTTCCATGATCCCTCGACCCAACTGACCATTCAGCCGCATCGTCGTGAAGCAGATCCACGTTCCGGAAAAATGGCCTGCCAACTCGTTATCGGTCATCTTTGCCGGAACCGTCTGGAGCGTCTGAATGCGGTTCTCCAGGTTCATGACCTTCATGATCGCCATCTCGTCCTCCGGGGAGAGGGGCTGGGTTTCTGTAGCATCCTGGGCGAAACCGTTGGAGCAAAGCGAACTGGCCAAAAGGCAGGTCATCATTGTGAGTTTTTGGGCGTTTGATTTCATGCGTAGATCTCTTCTCTATTTCAGTTCGAGTTGATAAATTTCACTGGCGGCTAGCAGAAAAATACCGGTGCCAAATTTCGATGTGTCTGCTTCGGTAACGTTGCCGGGACCACCGCCGGCGGGTTGGCTCCATCCGACCTGGCCGTCTTCGTTTACAACCAAGGCCAGTGCCGCCCACCCATTCTTTGCAACCGGCAGAAACCGATCCCGATCCAGAATCCCGTTATTGATTCCCCAGGCGATTCCATAGGTGAAAAATCCGGTTCCGCTGCTTTCCCATACATTGTGCGGCTCTGGATCATCTAGGTTGGGTCTCCAGAATCCGTCGTCCTGCTGGCGCGCCGCCAGCGACTCCGCCATTTGAACATAAAGCGCCTTATAGCGGGCATAGCTTTCATGATCCTCAGGGAGGTGCTTCAGAATTCGGGTCAACCCGCCAAACGCCCATCCGTTGCCCCGGGACCACAACACTTTTTTCTCGTTCTTTGTTTTCCGAGGTTTGGAACGTGCATCCCGATAAAACAGGCCCGCATCGCGGTCAAAGATTTCTCCATGCACATCCCAGAAACAGGCATCCATCCACTTCACATACTTTTCGTCCCCCGTCATTTGATACAGCATCGCGAGCGTCGGAGGTGCGGTAAACAGCCCATCCACAAAGCGATGTCCTGTGTTTTCCAAATACCATTTCCTAGGGGCAGATAAAGGGTTCTCACCCTTTGGGTCTTCGAGAAACGCAAGGGTGGGCCGCATCATCGCTTCATCCTTCTCAGCCCGATAACAGCCATACCAAATCTGGCCGCAAATCAGTGGATAGGCCCCGCTTTCATACGGCCCGCCCCCCTGTTCTTTAATCCGCCAGGAAACCTGCTTCCCCCATGCCATGCAATCATCCAGATAGGCACGATCCGACGTGCTTTCATACATGGCCATCAGCCCCGCGTAATACGTTCCTCGTACCCAATGCTGATTCGGGAATCTGAGCGGCTGACGATTCACATGCCCGCGGACGCGATCCGCCAATGCTTTGACCGGATTCGTCTCAAGTACCGGAGAGTGATCGATGTCCGCGTGCTTTCTGAGTGTTCGATTGGCCTCGGCGATCAGGTCGAGCTGATAGGCGCGGGCGTTGTCTGGCATGATGTTGAAATCCTTCTGGTCCGAGTGATCGAATACCCACAGGGCGGCCAGCGGAATGCCGTGGTCGACGATAGCCTTGACCAAACGTCGACACTTGGCGGCCTGCGCCTCGGTTTCGTGTTGGGCACCGAATTCACCGATGAAGATCGGTTTGTTCAACTTGCGTGCGACTTCCATCGCAGTTGCGAAGCGTTGGTCATCGTTCTCGTAGGCGTGCAGGCTGATGCCGTTGATCGGGTCGGGGTTGGCTTTGATCAGCATCTGCTTGAATTGGTCCATTGAATCGTGTTCCCAACTCTTGTGTCGCTCCAGGTGCCAGGCGGCAAGGCGCGGAAAACTGTCGCCGGTTACGACCAGGCGATTGGGGTCATATTTTTTGACCGCGGCGCCGAAAGCATTGAACGCCTTCCGAACCATGTCGAACGTCAGTTCGTCGTTCTTGCTGCGCGACTCCGGGGTCCCCAGACTACGGTGTGTTTTGGGGCGGACACGGTGCGGGATATCGGCGTACAGCGAGTACTCGTTGCCGAATTCCCAGGCCCAGATGGTCGGGTTATCGCGGTAGCGGGTCACCACTTCGCGTACGTATTGACGCATCCAGGCGTGCGTCTTGCTCTCCGGGTTACCCCATTGATCCATGGGTTCGCCCACGAGGTCTGGCACGCAGGCGTAATACCAGAACAACGAGGGCACGAGACCGATGCCGTGCTTCTCTGCCGAAGCGACGACACCGTCGAGCCGGCGAAAGTATTCGTCGCGGTCCTCGTTGTAGAGCTTCATATCCCGCGGCCAGAAACCGGTCGCGCAGAATCGGGCGAAGGGAATGCCTTTTTCGGCGAGGGTGGCGAAACCCGCGTCGTAGCTGGTGTCGTTGCCGTCTTTCAGCGTACGCAGAAAGCAACTGAAGTAGTTCATACCAATGCCGCGGTACGGTTTCCCATTCAGTAGAATGGTAGCGTTCGGACCGGGGCGTAATCCGAGAGATTTCAGCCTTTTTAGCCAGTCAGGGTGCTTCTTTTTGTAATCCTGAAAGGCTTGGTACTCGGCCCGGTTGAGCTGTCCGTTTTTGTCTTTGTCCATGTGGTCAAAGAGCCACTTCCATGTGGGTCTCGCCGAATCCCATTCGGACTTCGATGCCATTCCATCTCCATCCTTATCGGCACTGGCGAAGAATTCCTTCACCACATCGTCGGGCGCGAACGTTTTGGGTTTGCCGTGCTTTTTTGCGTAGGCCATCGGACCTTCGGGATGCTCGAGTGGAATGCCTAACTCCAGCAAGCGAGCCTGCAGCGATTTGACGTCAACCTCTTGCACCGATTTCCCTGACGTGCCGGCCATGACCGCGGCGATCCCGGCCGCCTCGCCCATTTGCATCCAGGTCGGTTCCAAGCGGATGGTGCAGAAGGCGACATGACTCGCAGAGGCACACACCGGCACCAACAAATTGGAACACTCGCCGACCTTTGGGGTGATGGCGCGATAGGGAATGTCGAACCGCGTCCCCACTTTCCAGATCCGTCCCTCGTTGATGATATGCCCCGAGTCGGAAACGTAGCGTGCCGCGTGGTGGCAGTCGATGAAGTGAGAGCCGACGTGAATCACATCTTCCTTGTCCACGTCTTCGATGACGTCTGCTTCGGTGAGAATAATCTCTCCCTGCATCCGACGGGCCGCACGGATGTAGAGATAGTAGGGCCAATGGTCGTTGTCGGCCCACTCGTCTTTGCAGAACCCATACGGCGCCATCTCGTCGCGAATGGGCTCGGGGACCCGGGGATCCGATTTCAGGAACCAGAGCATCCCGTGGGTATAGTCGCGGTATTTTTGGTGAATCACTTCCCGCTCTTCGAAGCTGGCCTCAGCCCACGGAGTCTGAGCGCCGGGGATGCTCATGGACACGATCGAAAACTGGCGATTGTTCAGCTCTCGTTTGTCGCTGTCGCCCATTGGGTAGATGCCGATGATGGACGTGAGATTTTTCAGCAGGCCTGCCTCGAGAGCGCGGGCCAGCAATTCGTGCTGCATCGGGTCGTAGCTCTTCGGTTTCTCGATCGGGACCCTGTTGGCCTCCTCCGTGGTAAGGTTTAAGCGGACGTTGTAACAGATCGGCACCTCGCTCGCAGAACCGGCTACCGGCGGCTTGCCTGGCATCACGCCAAAGAGCCGTTTGCCGTCGTCATCGAAGGGCGAGATGGCGACCTTGTCGTCGAGGTAGCGAACCCCGGCAATCGACTCGCCGTATTGATCTGCGGACTCGCGCCCGACGGCGTAGGAGACCCCGGCCTTGGCCATCAGGTCGCCTTCGTAGGTTGCGTCGATGAAGACCTTCGCCAGGTAGCTCTCGCCGCTCTGCACACGGAGCTCGGTGATTCGGGTGCCGTCTTTCTCTACCTTGTCCAGCAGCTGCTCGTATCGCAGCTCCACACCGGCTTCCTTCAGCATTTCGAGGAAAACCTGCTCGGCGATTCCGGACTGCCAGGTGCGGCTACTGTGCTCCGTCCACCTGCCGTTGCTCCGTTTGACGGCCTCTTCAAGAAACTGTTCACAAAGGCCACCCAATGTCGGGCGATCCAGGTGGTTGCATTCATCGCGGTTCAAGCCGCTCGTGCTCAGCCCGCCCACGTGTCGGGTCTGCTCCAGTAGGATCACGGAGGCGCCGTCGCGCGCGGCGGCGATGGCAGCGGTGATTCCGCCTGGCGTACCGCCGTAAACAGCGACATCGACGCGGACGGTTTCGAGAACTTCGGGTTGCTCTGCGCTGAGGGATGCGCTCGAAAACAGGAGTACGCTGCCGAGGCAGAAAAGAAGTCGTGTGGGTAAGGTTGAGAGTTCAAGCATAGCTTTTACGTGAGTCAGGGTTAGGGATTTTTTGGGGGAGGAGGAGGGGACACATATTTTTCAGGAGAACGCTGACTGTTCGCTCTCGCCCTCCAGCAGAAAAAGAGTCGCGTCCGGTCCGACGGCTCATCTCTCGGGCGACCTGGCAGGACCGGTTTTCCGAATCGCGTATCCCTTTTCAAGATGTCCGAGCCAGACATACGTCGCCGCGACATCCTCCGGCGGGCCTTCCTTGTAATGGATAAACCACCTGTTTGGTTGGCTGCCACCGAAAGCCGCCGGACCTGCGCTCAATAACAGGCGCTTCACCAGATCGGGCCACTGATTGGGCATCTCGTCGTGTACCCGCCAATTTCCGCTCAACGGCGAGGCAAACCTGTAATGGTCAGGCACAAAGACCTTGCCGCGTTTCCAATCAGTAACGCCCTGACGAATATGGATATACGGTGTGTCGTTCCGGTCGATCACGATTCGTTTTGGCGCTGTGAACTCCTCGCCGCTGTTAAGAAACATGGCGTGCTCGTCACAAAAGGTCTTGTTCGCCGGCAGATCGGACATCGGCGTCCCGTCTGCGGCGATCCATTTTCCATCGGCCGTGCGCTTGGCGTAGTACATGTTGTAGCGGTAGACGGCTTCGTGCATTCCCTGGTATTTCCGTTTGTTGCCGCGTGGGTCGTCATCCTTGTATACCCAGAAACAGTGGACGGTTTTGTAATCTGCTCCGGGTACAAACGCGTTGTATGAGCATGCTTTCTTATCAGGGAAATCGCGGCGCATATCTATCATGGGCTCCGACTTACTCCATGATTCTCCGTCGTCTTTGCTGATGCGCAATGACCAGGGGGCCAGGTGTCCGCCGGCACGGTAAAAAAGGTAAATGCTGCCGTCTGCCATGCGCATCGTTTGCGGATAGGTTGCGCGCGGGGTCGGGGCGGGCATCTCTTTCCATCGGCTGATGTTGTAGGGAACTGTTGACCGGACATGTTTCATTTCACCTCCGTGGCAACCGAAGAAAACATGTACATGTCCTTTCGAGTCGATTGTGAGGGACGGGTTTCCGTGAGTATCGCGACCCAACCCGAAGTCTGAGGCCCTGACGGGTCCGATCCAGGTTTTCTTCTTGATATCATAGGCATCAATAACCGGGCGCCCCTGACCATCCTGGTGCGCCGTGAAAACGATGTCATTCTCGATTACGGCGTGGGGAGCAATGTAGTTGTTGTAGAAGGTTTTATATGGTTCCCCGTTCCTCTGAACAGAGGCAAATGCGGCCTTGATGCTCGGCCCAGCCACGTCCGCCTTCTTCACGTCATTGGTAGCACCAGGTCGCGGGACTCCAGGAGCACCAGTGGCAGTGTTCGCCATTGGATAGTCCAAGTCGAACCTGCTGGAAGGACCCTTTTTGAATTTGTCGAGTGCGGGGTTGTAGGTGTGGATGCTGATCTTGTTCGCCTCCGGTTTGAAGGTCATGTAACGCAGCCAGGATTCACCGCCATTGTGGAGCCCCTGGTAGTCGCAGAGAATCTGGTGGACCGGATTGCCGTGGTCTCCGGCGTCGGTGCGAACGGCCTCTCCCGTGTGGTGACCGCAGAGAACCATGAAGATGTTCTTGTGCTTCTTAACGAACTTTTGCCACATCTGCTCGCCGGTGTTGCCTTTGGGCTTCACGCCACCCCCGGTGTTTCTCGATTTTTTCGGGGTCAGGTAGGCGTGGGTCAGGACAATCACGCGGTGGTCAGGGTTCTTCGAGACGATGTTGTTTGCCCAATCCAGCACTTCATCGCGCGGTTTGCATTCAAGAGAAACAATGAGGAACTTCATCCCTGCTTCCTCGAAGTGGTACCAGGAATTGTCATGGCGATCCGGATCGAAGGTGCCGCCAAACTCGCGTCGTTTTGCGAATTTCTCGCGAGGAAAGTAGGTGTTGAACAGGGTGGTCCGGTTGACTCCGATATTGCCGCCATACTTATTATCCGCCTTCTCAAAACCCATGTCATGGTTTCCCAAGCACATGGAGTACGGCACGTTCCCGTCCAGTACAGACATGGCTTTCTTGGCGATGGCCCATTCCTCCGGGGCATCCGCCTGCACGAGATCTCCTTCATGGACGAGATACGCAATATTGAGTCGCTCCTGATTGTCGCGGACCCATTCCGTCTGCTTAAAGAAGTATCGCCGTAAATCTCCATTGCCCCACTTGGCAGACAGCTTGAGTCGCGTGTCGCAGTAGAATTGGGTGTCAGGCAAAACCGCGATGGTGAATGGTTTCCTCGTCTGGACGGAAGACTCTACTTTAATCCCGCTCCAGTATGCGGCCTCGGAGGCCCAGCCACTGGCTCGGTTTTCCAGTTCGATGTTGATCGTTTCTCCCGCGTGTTTCGTTAGATCGAATTGAAACGCTTGCCAGGCTGAGGCTTCGATGGATTTTTGTACAACGTCGTCACCATCGATCCGGACGACCAGGGTCCAGTTGGCTTTTGGGTGGTTGTTGACTGCGATTTTAAGGGCGGTTTTTTTCCCTGCGGGTATTTTAACGCTACGAGATAAAACGCAGGGAGTATCCCTGCTAAGCGGGTGAGTCAGCAGAACATTTTTGCGCCCGCCCCATTCCTTTCGTAAGCCCGGCTTCATCCCGGGTCCGCCCCAGTCCTTGACCTTCCATCCTGGCGCAAACTGCGCCACCTGCTTGGGCAGGTCTTTGCTGACGATGCCCGCCCCGCTCCCCTTGCCCTTGGCTTTCGCAGGAGGCGCGATCACACGCGCGCCCGGAGCCGGCTTCGAGGTCGCCGTCTTGGGATACGGCATCTTGGCATCGACTTCGTCGCGCCAGTCCTTGAACTGTTTCTTCAGCCTGGCAACCACCTCGGGCCGCTCTTTTGCGAGGTCGTTGCGCTCCCCGATATCGTTGGCGAGGTCGAAAAGCTGGACCGTGCCGTTCTCGTAGTACTCCAGCAGCTTGAAGTCGCCCGAGCGAATGGCTCCGCCGGGGCTTTGATAACCGTGATTGCTGTAGTGAGGAAAGTGCCAGTAGATCGGCCCCCGCTCGTAGGCGTCCCCATTGAGTGCTGGAACAAAACTTTTTCCGTCGACGTGCTGGTCCGGCACCGCTGGCAGATTCATCATTTCGAGCAGCGTCGGGTAATAATCGGTTCCCGTGACGATTGCCTCGGAGGTTGTGTTTGGTTCGGTGCGACCGGGCCAGTGGACAATCAGCGGCACGCGAACGCCGCCTTCGTAGTTCCAGCCTTTTGCTCCACGCAGCGGAAGATTGGACGAAGCAAAACGGGCATCGAGCGCCTCACGAGTTGCATTGGATCGATACCCATTCGACGCCGACATGCCGCCGTTGTCAGAGGTGAAAATGATGATGGTGTTCTTTTCGAGTCCGAGCTCCTTCAGCTTCGCGCGGATGCGCGCCAGGCTTTCATCGGTTGCCTCCAGCATGCCGGCAAACTCCACATTGTCCTGCTTCTGTTTCACCCACCAGACGCGCGCGTCCCGCTGTGCCTGCTGCTGGTCGTTTTCCGCCAGCGCATTGAGTTCTTTCTCCGTGAGTGGGGGTCCATCCGGATTGGGTTCGAGAATGAAGTCAGGCCCCTCCTGCTCCGGCAGTTTCTGCATGGCCGCGAGCTTCTTGCGATACTTTTCTACCAGGTCCGGGCGTCCCTGGATTGGATCGTGCACCGCGAAGTGTTCGAGATGCACAAAGAAGGGCTGGTCCTTGTTCCGCTCAATGAAATCCAAGGCCGCATCGGTCAGCTTGTCGGTGTAGTAGTCGCCCTCTTTCGCCGGGAGCTTCTTATCGTAGGCACCGCCGAATGGATAGTGATAGGATCTCACCCAGCCCGTGATCTCCTCATCGAAGCCATAGGTCGTCGGATCCATCCTCACGTGCGCTTTGCCGTAGTTCGCGGTGGCGTAGCCATGGCCCTTGAGTGTTTCAGCCAGGGTGATCTCCTCGGCCTGCAAGGCGGTCAACTTTTCCGCGTGATGCAACGGCTCGTAATCCCGTTCGGGACGTCCACCGAGCCACTCCGTCAAGTTGATCCGGGCCGGGTACTTCCCCGTCAGAATGCTGGCGCGGCTCGGCGAGCAGACATGGCAGGTCGAATAGGCATTGTTGAAAAGGATGCCTTCTTTTGCCAACTGGTCGATCGCGGGCGTTTCATGGAACGTACTGCCGTAGCAACCCACATCCCGCTGCCCCAGATCGTCGACGAGAAAGAAGACGACGTTGGGCGCTTTGGCCTGCGCCAAGCCACCGAGCAGCACCGTAGTAATAAGGAGAAGCATTCGAGTCATCATGGCTGCACTGTGTTTGTTTTGGGTTTAGCGTCGACCGACCAATCGTCGGTACTGATCTTGCCGTAATATGGATCGTAGAGAAAATGGATGCGTTGCTTCATGGCGCCGTTCCCGGCGTACTCACGACCTCGACCTTGCCCCAGAAGCCAAATTCCCAGGCCCAGTCGTTGGCCCGATTTTCCAGCGCCAGATCTACATGTTTTCCGGCAAAGCGGGTGAGGTCGATCTCCAACTCCAACCACTCTTTTTTCACCGTTTCAAAACTCACGATCTGATCGTGTAGGACTTCTTTGTTCGCGAGCACACGCAGCTGCCAGTCGCCGTGCGGATGGTAACTAGCACGGATGTGCAAGGTGGTGGTCTGACCTTTTGGAACGTCGAGATGCCGCGTGAGCACGCAGGGCACCTTGCGATCGAGCGGATGGGTTTGGACCGCGAACTCGTTGCGAAACTCCGGCTGCGCCCTCACCCCGCCCTCCCCTACGTCCTTCACACTGAAACCTGGCGCAACGCGTTGCAGTGTTTTTTGTGCAGCGGCAGCCACCGCTGCAGCCTTTTGGTTCGAGGTGGACGAGAGTTCCCCACTGGCCAAGCGGCGTGCAACGTGTTCTCGCAAATTGCCGAGTTGGCCATTCACCGCCAGCTCGAGGGATTTTTCCGGATGCAGAGGAACCATCGGCTCTAGGGCAAACCAGAGCATGCGGGGAATATTGTGATCGTCGGCATCTTCGGCATGCTGCGCGAGGTTCACCAAAATCGCCCAGCGCTGATCGTGTTCCATCCGCTGCAAGGCGGCCGCGAGATAGAGTCGAACCACCGGAGAAGGATCGCTCTTTGCCAGGTCGGCGAAGCGGCTCAGGACAGCGGGCGAGGCGTTTTCGTCTTCGCATAAAAACTGGATCGCGAAGGCGCGAACATGTGGGTCTTGGTGACCAAGAAACGACAGCAGCTTCGCTTCGTTCAGGTTTCCGGTCACGTGCAGGGCCCAGAACGCACGGAGACGCTTGGGCGAGGTTTTTGCCTCCGCCAACATCTCGCGCAGCCCGGTTTCAGTCTTCGGATCGAGTATCCCCTTCGCTGCCCGCATTTGCAGAGCGAGCCGTGCCGCCCGCACGTACCAATCGTTCGAATGATCCTGCATCTTGACCAGCGCCGCATCCGACAAAGCGCCGATGTCCGGTCGTTCAATCGGTTTGGCGCCCTTCGCCATGAGGCGATAAATTCGACCGCTGTCGGGAAAGTTAATTTTGTTCCCGCAGATATCGGTGTCATGCCAGTCGAGAATATACACGCCGCCGTCCGGGCCCACTTCGATGCTGAACCCAACCCACGCTTGGTCGTTCATCGTCGCAAAGTCCTCGCCGTGGGTGCCAATAAAACTGGAGCCGTTCGGCTTCATCACATCCGTCAGCACCTGGTGCTGGTGGATATTGCACATGAACAGCTGATCGCGGTACTGGGAGGGAAACGTGTCCGCGAGATAGAACCTCGCGCCGCCGTGGGCCGAGAGATGAGTGTGATCCCGAATGGTGGTGATATAATCATACACGTAGGGATTGTAGTGCGACTTGCTCTGCTTGTGATAGTGGCCGCCTTGCACGATGTGAAAGAGGTGGGGAATCACGCAACACGTAGCGAAGCCCTGCCCCACATCATTGAAATCAAAGCCCCAGGGATTGGACAGGCCACGCGCAAACACCTCAAAGCGTTTTTTCGTCGGATGATAGCGCCAGATCCCACCGTCGATGAACAGACGATCCGCGTCCGAGGCGCCGGGCTTGCCGACCATCGACTTGGTAAACACGCCATGGCACCCATACATCCAACCGTCCGGCCCCCAGATGAAACTGTTGAGGGTTTCGTGCCGATCGTGAATCCCCCAGCCGTCGAGCAAGACCTCGGGTTCGGCGTCCGGTTTATCGTCGCCATCGGCGTCCGGGATAAAAATTAAATTCGGGGGGGTACCGACAAACACACCGCCAAAGCCCACCGCGATGCCGGAACTAAAGGTAAGCTGGTCGGTGAACAGCTTCTTCGTGTCGAACACCCCATCGCTGTCGGTATCCTCGAAGATTTGAATGCGCGTCGTGGGTGTTTCGGTATGGCTGCGGCGGTCCACGTAGTTGTAATTTTCGACCACCCAGATGCGGCCGCGTTCATCGAAGGTGAATGCGATCGGTTCGCCAAGGTCCGGCTCAGCGGCAAAGATATCGATTTGGAATCCGTCCGGAATGTCCATTTTTTTGACCGCCTCTTTCGGCGTCAGAAAGGGGGCATCGCTGGTTCGGTGCTGCTTAAACTGACCAAAGATCGAGGAAGTCGAGGCCAGAAGAACGAGGGCACTAACAAGGGAGGTTTTCATTTTGGGAGACCGACCTGTTTGGTGGTTTGAAGGTATTTCACGAGGTCCAACACTTGCGCGTCTTTTAAGGTGGGCAGCAGGCCTTCTGGCATCATCGACATGGGCGACACCTCGCGCTTCGAGATATCGCTCTTGAGGACGGTGGTGGTCTGGCCAACCATGTTCAGCACGACCCGCTGATCGTCTTCTTGGGAGATCGTACCGCCGATGATCTGTCCGCTTTTAGTGTGCAAGGTAACCAACTGATAGGCGGTGGGAATATCGGCACTGGGCTCAATCATGTTCAGGAGAATGTACTGGAGGTCGGCGCGGTTCGAACCGGTTAGATCCGGGCCGAGTACGCCTCCTTCCCCGTAGAGTTTGTGGCAGGCGAAGCAGGATGTCGTGAACACCACTCGCCCTCTGGCCGCATCGGCCTTAGCGAGGTTGTCGGACGTCAGCAGCTTGGTGTATCGAGCCATCAACTCAGCTTTGTCCTTCGAGATGGCGTCCAAATCCCCGAACACATCGGTAAAGGCGGTTCCCAACATACTCGATAGCGGACGCGCGACGTGGGCCGCAATATCTTCCTTCGGCAAGCTCCCATCTTTCAACCGGGCGAGCAGAGCCACGGCGTAATTCTTTCGGGTCGCCAACGTTTCGACCACCGCCCGCTTGGCCGGGGGCTTCCAGTCGGCATATAGCGAGAGCAGCAATTTGGGGGCACCCGGGTCGTTGATAGTGCGGAACGCTCGAATCGCCTCGATGCGCATCGGGGCCTCATTAAGCAAGTTCGGCAGCAACCCTTTCAGCGTTTGATTCTGCTGGGTGACGAGCGTTCGCAGCAAGGTCTGTCGTTCGGCATCCGGCAGGCTGGTATCCATCAATTGGACAAGCGCACGCTCCGAGGCGGCTTCCAAACCAAACACTTGGTCTAGCTGCTGAACCATCTTGCGAACATCGCCATTTGGCGCGTTTCGCAGCTTCGCGCTCAGCGCGCCCCATCCCTCAGGGCTGTCCACGGATCGACGCCCTTCTAGCCCGCGCACGATGCCGCGCAGCAGGTCTTCTTGTGTCGCCTCATCCGAGGTCTTGCCGAGGGTTCGGGTCAACAGATCCAGCATCTTCGCAGAGTCCAGCTTCACCATCTGTGCCTCGCGCAGTTCCTTGAACAGTTTGCTCGACGCACCCCGGTCGACAAGGCGTGGATCAAATTTTGCGTAGCGAGCTGGCTTGGCAGGTGGAGCCTTTGCCTCGGGTTTCGCTGCCGGTTTTGGTGGTGCTTTGGGTTTTGCTGGCGGGGTCTTCGTCGCGGGTTTTCGAGGCTTTTTCGCATCGAGGTTTTGCTTCATCTCCGCATCCGAAGGAGTGCTAGAGGGAACACCTTTCTGAGGAACATCGACCTTCGCCGTCCACAGAATCGCGTTTAAGATGATGGTGCGAAAATTGTCGTCCTGCCAGCTCACGTGATGGTGTCCGCCGGTGAATCCAAAGCCGCGACCCTTGCCGTCCGGCCGCTCGTATCCCCAGGCGACATGCATGGGTTCGCCGGCCGCGACCTTCTTGCGCACGGTGGGGTTTCCACTGCGCAGGCCATCGGGGCGCTTGAGGGTTTCGGGTCCGGGAACGCCGGAGAGGATCGGCGTGACCCCTTTCATCTTCTCGACGAAGCGCATGTGGTAGTACCATTCATCGTTCAGCGCGAAGGGCTTTACGCCGCGGGTAATCGGATGCTCCGGCAGCTTGTCAAAGCGGGGCACCCAGTGCGGGTTGACCGACCAGTTCAGCGCGCAATGGCCGCCCATCCAGGAAAGAAATTTATCGCTCGAAGACCCATCGACCGTCTCGGTCGCCCAGTGAATCATCACCACCCCCGTGCCCGCCTTCATGATCTCATCAAATTCTGCCTGCCGTTTGTTCAGCATGTGTAGGCGTCCTCCGGTGCAAAAGATAACAATGGTTGCGGCATCCTTCAGTACCGTAGGGTCTTCCGGGTACCCATCTTCCGGTAGGACAATGGCCTCGACCCCAAGCTTCGCCGCATTGAGCCGCTTGGCCAACAACAGGTTGCCGGCGCGATGCTCGTGCGCCATCGGACCGTGGCTTGGTTTCCCAGAAATGAAGACGACCTTTTTGACCTCCCCCGCTGCGTGGAGGGAAAGACATCCCCAGAAAAAGAGACAAAATATGACGAACAGAGCTTTCATGGGTGGAGATCTCCTTTGCGGGTAATGTAAACGTAGTAGGCGCTCATCGCCACGTCCTTGCCACGGAACCAAGTATGCAAAGCGGTCGGTCCTTTTTTCAACGTCATGGTAAACACGGCACCTTTGTCCTGTTTCCCGATCTTCTTTGTCAGACCCTCGAACTGGTACGCGCGCTTTTCGCCAATGCTCATGTGATTGTGGCCGCTGACAAACAGGTGTGCTTGGTTGATCGGCAGGGCGGAGCCGGTGCCATCCGGCAGGGTGCCGCTTATCGTGCCGTCCGCTTCTTTGGGCCAGCGGCGAAGTTCGATGTCGTATTCGCCCGCACGCGCCACATCGAGTAGCCAGTAACCGCTCTTCTGTTGGCCTCTGAGAATCTGCCCTTGTTGATCGATGAACACATCCAACCATTCGGTCGCGGAGAGTTTGGTGGGGTTCTCGTGTTCGCTGCCGATGATGATGCGTTGTTCCTCATTGGCGGTCGGGCCAACACGCTCCCACCAGGCGCTCAGGTGTTTTCGAAGCTTGGCCACTACCTCCGGATGCTGATCGACCACATTGCTTTGTTGCATGGGGTCGGAGTCCAGATTGTAGAGTTCCCGATCCTCCAGAAGCCGCCAGCGCTTATACAAAACGCCCGCCTGATCGGCACGCATCTGAGTTTGGCTGTGTGGAGACGGGAAGTTCGAGAAGCCGGGCATCCGACTGTAGTTCATGATGAGAACCCGTTCGTCCGAGACCTGCTCGTTCCCGCGAAGCACTGGGGCGAGGCTCATGCCATCAAACGCTGGCCCGCCCTTCCGCTCAATGTTGCAGAGGTCCAGCAGGGTCGGCAGGATATCCTGAACTTGTGTGAGTCCGCCAATATCCTGAGGGGCGGCGAGCTTACCGCCCGGCCAGCGGATAAAGCACGGGACCCGATGACCGCCTTCCCAGAGTTCGGTTTTCTTCCCGCGCATTCCGGCGTTAAAATACTGCGGGCCGAGCAGGCTGCCATTATCGGTTTGAAAGATGAGGATGGTGTTTTCCACGAGTTCCTCTCGCTCCAGAAAGGCCATCAGCTCGCCCATGTTGCTATCGATATTGCGGATCATGCCGAGATAGTTGGCCAGGCGCTTTTTCAGCCCATCATTGAGGTGATCGAATTGCGGATCGCTGAGCCGCTGAGTGATTACGTCCCGATCCTCAGGCTTCGGGATGAAAGGACCGTGCGGTGTGTTCGTTGCCAGGTAGCAAAGGAAGGGCTTGCCCGCCTTCACCGAAGTTTGGATAAATTGCGTGGCTTCGGCGAAGAATACATCGGTGCAGTAGCCTTTGAAATGCTCCTCTTTGCCGTTTTGAATATAGACGTCATCAAAGTAGTCGTTGCCCCAATACGCCGGAACCGACGGAATGGAGGAAGAGGGATACCACACGCTTTCCTGAAACCCACGATCCTGTGGCCGATACGGATAATTTGCCCCCAAATGCCACTTTCCAAACACTCCGGTCGCATACCCGGCTTCCCCATAGGTATCCGCCATGATCGGAATCTCCGGCCGGAGCAGAGCGCGCCCACTGCTGACGTTCGCGGCACCATTGCGTGCCGCATCGATCCCCGTGAGCAACTGTCCACGCGTGGGCGTGCACATGGGCGACACGTGGTAGTCGGTCAGGCGGAGACTTTGTCCGTGAAGCTTGTCGAGATGCGGAGTTTGGAGAACCGGGTTTCCGTGAACCGAGAGCTCTGGGTACCCTTGATCATCGGTCATGACGATCAGGACGTTCGGCTGGGCGAACGAGGATAGAGCGAGCGATGCGAGGAGAACCGCAGGCCTAAGCATGTTTGTAGAAGGAGCTGCCATGATCAAACGATGGATCAAACTCGCGCAAAAGTCTTGAGCTTAACAGACTCCTTTTATTAAATTTCAGACATGAAGGAGCCGAATCACGAATCACACATACGGGATGAGTTCATGGATGTGGCGGGGAACCTTGGTGGATTGCCGACCCTGTTCTCGCACATGGATGACGTTGCTTTTTTCCTAAAGAACGAACGGTTCCAAATCATTTTCGCCAATCGTGCCTTCTATGGACGGCTGGGGTTCTCCTCCGAGTCGGAAATCGTTGGCAAAGAAGATTTTGGACTTTTTCCCGAACCCTTAGCGAAAAAGTTCCGAACAGATGACGCGTACGTGCTCAAGACCGGAAACTCGAAGCCGCGGATGATCGAACTGTTTCTCAACCAACAGGGACTGCCCGACTGGTATGCGACCAGCAAGCTCGCGGTGCTCGGCCCACTGGGGAAACCGGTCGGGGTGATGGGTACCGTCCAGCGCTACGATCACGCCGACAGTGTGCCGTTCGCGCATAAATCTGTCTCACTCGCCATCACGGCGATGCGCTCCGACCCCGGTGGAGTCGCATCGCTGCAACGGTTCGCCGATGATACCGCCATCTCCTATCGACACTTCAATCGGCTGTTCAAAGAAGCCACGGGCCTCACGCCAAAACAATACCTCGGACGCAGCCGGGTTCAGCGTGCCTGCGAAAAGCTTATGCGAAACGAAACCTCTATTGCCGATATCGCGGTGAACTTGGGGTACTGCGACCAGAGCGCGTTCACTTCGCAATTTCGAAAACGGATGGGCTTCACCCCACTACAATACCGAAAGAGATTCTCTGCAGAACTCAGCTGATTTGCGTTGATTGCTCACGTGCTGCACCACGACAGTTAAATCGAGGGCTAGCGCCCCACGGTCAGATCACGATATCGAGACCTAACGCGTGTATCGTGAGTGGGCAAGCGGGTGCCGTCCGGGAGGGTGCCACCGAGTCTCTCCTGCTGCCATGGCCGTTTACGGGCAGAGGTTTTGTGTCACGAACAGTGCGATTGCAGCTCCCGCAAGGATTCTTTTGATAGATATCTTCATCTTTTAAGTCTCCAAATTTAATGGGTCACTTCCCCTTAATCACCGCCGCCTTAATCAACTCACGGGCTGCGATGGTTTCTTCACTCTGCGGGGCGAGCTTCTTGAGCTTCTGGTAGACCTGGCCGGCGGCGGGCAGGTCGCCTTCGTTGAGCTTGATCTTGACCTGAGTCATGATCAGCAGGCGGCGCTGTCCGTCGTTCATCTCAGCCTCAAGCATCTGTTCGGCGAGAATGGCCGCTCTCGGGTCGCCCATGCTGGCGTAGACGGCAATCGCGCTGACCATGAACGCCGGATCCAGACGCAACATCGGATGGGTGGCCAGGGAGGTATCAATCAGCTGCAAGGCATATGCGTGGTCTGTGGCGGAGGAAGTCCCGGCCATTCGCCGAATCCGCATCCGTGCCTGCTCCACATTCTCTTGTTCCTCCTCCGACAAGGGCCATCCGTCGCGGTGCAGCTTGGTCAGCAACGCCTTTGCTTCCTCGGGCTTTCCCTGCGCCAACAGCGCACCCGCCATCAGACGGCTGGATTCCACGTCCCCCACCGTCAAGGATCGGACAAACGCTCTGGGAAAGGTGACGTCCAGCCAGCGGTGATGTGGGTCCGCTGCGGCGGAATAGGTTAGCACGAACGCATGCACGCCCGGTTCGAGATGTACGCCGCCGCGCTCTCTTGCCTCCCTGTCTTTGAGCCCGTCGGTCTCGATCACTGTTTTCGAACCCACCACCAGCCGGCTCTGGTTATCAGACTTCAGCGAAAATGCGTAGTCACCGGCTTTCTTGACCTTCAGGTAGCCAGTGAGCTTTAGAGCCGAGGGGTGCTGTGTCCGAACATCGCGGCCGTCCTTTTTAACGAACTTGCGATAGGGAAGCATAATGCCATACAAATGCTCCGGGTCGATTTGTTTCAGGACTCCCTGCACAACCGGCTTGAGCGCATCAAAGTCCGGCAACGTGTCCCACTTGCCGTAGTAGCTGGCGTAGTTCATTCCGATCTCGGCGCAGGCCTTGGAGGTGTACAGCTCAAGCGGAAAGTTTTCAGAGCCCTCAGCCGGCTGGTCTGCGCCTCTGTCAGTGCGCCTCAGGACCGCCTGGTGAGGACGGGCGTAAGCGCCGAAATCAGCAAAGTCGTCGGCCTCGGCCCCGGTTTCACTATCCCATTGTCTACCCACACCGATGCCGAGAGAAAACAGCTGTTTGCCATCGAGGCTGTAGAGAACTTTCGTGACCATAGCAGCACGCGCGGCAGCGTGTTCGTCCTTGCTATGGTGGACCATCGTCAGTTTCTTTCCCGACGCTAGGTCCCATTGGTTGACGAAGCCCTCGCGACTTCCCGCAGCAAGCCGCTTGCCATCCGGCGAGAAGGCCAGCGACAACACCTCGCCCTTGTCCTTCTTGAGCGTGCGCAGCGCCGCACCGGTGGTCGCGTCCCACAGCCGAATGTGGGATGCATCGATTGCGGTGGCCACGCTCTTGCCGTCCGGCGAGAACACAAGGGCATGAACGGGCCCGGCGTGAACGCCAAGCGTCAGCAGTTCTTTACCGGAGGCGGTACCCCAGATCTTGACCGTCCGGTCATGACCGGCCGATGCCAGTCGCTTACCGTCCGGCGAAAAGGCCAGCGCGAGCACCGTACTGGCGTGCCCGATGGACGAGCGGATCGTCTTGCCGCTGACGGGATCCAACAGCGTGATGCGAGCGTCCTCGCTGCCCGTCGCCAGCCGCTTGCCGTCCGGCGAAAAGGCCAGTGAAACGACGCCGACCAGAGCGACGCTGATCGTGTGCGCTTCACCGGGTGCCAGGTAGTTTTTACCGTTGTCGTGTCCAATATGGACTACCAACTTATTCTTCCCCTCTAAGATCGCGTCAACGTCCCACACCCTGACCCTTCCGAATTCGTATCCCGCGGCGAGCCGCCGACCGTCAGGTGACAAGACCAGCGAGCGCGCCATGTCGTACAGCATTCCTCCCAACACCGTCTTTCTTCCCAGGTCGCGCGTTTTGCGGTCACGGCGGCGGATAAGGGTATCCAAGTCTTTGATGAGAATAGACGAGCCCTGCACAGCCTGGTGACTTGAAAAGGCGCTACGACTCAAGTCGGCCGATACACTAGGAGACGTCGCTAGCTGTCCCCACTCCTGACTTGAAGGGGGCTGAATCAGCCACGTGATGCGGTTCTCTCCACCTTTTTTCAGGACTCTCTCCGGGATGATGATGTTTCCGTCGGGCCATTGCCACATGCCACCGAGCGGCTCGCCGTTAATCCAAACGTTCGCGCTGCTAGCGTCCGCGCTGCCAGCGTGGGTCACCCCATACTTGAATATCAGCTGCTTGCCCTTCCAGCCCGGGGGCAAATCGAAGGTTTTGGCCATCCAGAACCCGCGGCCATTGTCGAAGTCGTAAATAAACGACAGCCCCCAGTTGTGTGCCGTGCGGAACTCCCACAAGATCGGCGACCACTCCAAACCTTGTGTCAGCCCTGCGAGCTTATCGCGCGGCAAAAGAGTGTGATACGCGCGTGCTTCAGCAAATTGCCAGGACTCAAGCATGTCGACGGCCGGTCCGACCTGTTCAATTTTCTTGAGCAGCTCTACCGTCACCTCGGCTTTGCCGCGGACCAATAGCTTGATATCCGACAGCCCCAACACGGCTTCTCGCCAGTGACTGCTGCCGGCAGGCGAACGGTCCATCACCACGGCCAGCAGCTTTTCGGCAGCGGCGTAGCTAGCGTCTGTCGGACTGTTTGCCTTGCGACTCAAACTCTGCGCGATCTGCAGCAATTGGCTGTACGGATACGCGGCGATCACCTCATCGACCCGCCGCCCCAGCACTTCGCGAACCCGTTTTCCAGCGCGAGCATGGGCTTGACGGTCGGCAAGTGACACAGGGACAAAATCCGGTACCCCTGTACCGTCGTGCAACTTCCAAGTCGCCCCCCAATGTTTCAACGGATACGACCACTCGTAGAGGTTCACGAGATCGTCCAGCGGCAGCTGCGCGAGGGTCTCTTCCTCCATAAACGCCCACAGCATCTTCTCCAGATAGCTACCGTTCTTGCGATCGTGCTTGATGCTGAAGTCCCCCATAAAGGCCAGATTGATCTGAACATTGACCTCGCCGGCGGCGCGGGCGATCACCTTGCCGCCCGGAGCATCGAGCACCTCCAACTGCACCTTCCGCATGCCAGACCGCAAGAAAAGCTTCGTGACCTGCTGGCCCTCGGCCGTGCGGCCGTCGTCGAATCGCCAGCGGTAGACGGCGTTGGTCGCCCCCCCCGGGGCATGCGCGCTGAAGCGAACCCAGTTGAGATCATGCCCGGGATACACGGCCCCGAGATTGCCGCCTTGGCGCCAACTGAACGAGGCCCACGAAGCTTGCGCACCGCTCCTCTCCAGCGGCCCGCTTGTCGCATCCGCCATGGGTTCCATCGCGGTATAATTATTAGCTACAGGATTATGGCCAAAGGGCAACCAGCCTGCCTTGTAATCCCCATTCAAATCCTTATTTGTCGGATCCTTCCACCACAGCCCAGTCTTACAATTTTGCCCTGCGCGGGCATATTGCAGGATCTCGATGCGATGACGTCCTTTCTCGATTTCAATGTCGAAGAATCGCCTATTTGTTTTCCCCAGAAACGGCGCGAGCAATTGGCCGTCCAAGAGCAGATGGCCCTGAGGTTCAAGCTGGCAAAAGAAATGGTACTGATCGGTTGCCGGAATCTCAAAGGTAGCGCTGAGTCGACTAAACCATGCGGGCCGGGAGGCCAGCGCTTCGGGGACATTCAACCGGTCTGAGCCTTTCGGTCGGAACGGCATACTGCTACGAACGATCACCCGTGCCGCCAGGTTCGGCCCCGACCGTGACCGACCCCTCAGCGGGACACCCCTTCCCATGATCGCAGCGCTTTCCTTCCACAGCTTCTCAAAGCCGTCGAGCGTTTCAAGCTTGGGATCGTAGCGATCGAGGGAGCGGACCTCTTCAAAAAGTTCCGCCTGCGGCTCCCAATCGAGTGGCGCGGGTTGCTTCGCCTGATCCACCAGGTAGACCCAATAATCCTCGTCGCCGCTGGACGAGTCGAAAAATATCCGCATCGGTTTTCCAGCCTCTGCCCAGACGGTCTGGCAACCGACTCGCTCGCCACTTAATCGATACGCAATGGGGACCAGGCGGCTCGGGTCGCGTCCGGGGACACAGATCGATGCGCGTGCGACGTCAGGGCCCCTGGTAATAAAACCTGCCTGACGAAGATTCGGGTCGAGGACCTCGATCGTAAGCGTCTTGGCGCCAGCGGGGATGGTCACTACCCTCAGATAATCAACCGGCAACCCATCGATGAAGATCTTGTTTTCAGGGTAGTAGGCGACTGACCAGTTGGAAAAGTATTTGTACTCCGGTTTAATGGCGTACGTCGCCGAGCCGCTGGCGCGCAGGATCGGGCCGCCTGCTTTTTCACTCAGTCGACCGTAGGCTTTAGGGTCCCACTTCGTCTTCGCCTGTTTGTAGCGCTCCTTCTCCCTGGCAATCGTCGCCGCTTTCGATTTCGGCTTGCGGATGTCATGCTTGATGGCGCTCTTGGTCTTCGGATCAAAGGCCAGTCCGCCCGTGACCTTGAGCGGTTTCAGATCCGCGAGATAGACCTGCGGCGGCATCCGCAACAAGGCGGGCCAGGTCCCGTCGCGTCTCTGCTTGCCGTCTACCGTCACCTTAACCGGTACCCGAATCTCAGCAGTCGAGAGATGCCAGGGAACCGGCTTAGCGGGCGCCGCTGCCGGCTCGACCTCCGCCGCCGAGAGAGAACTCATGCAGCAGAGCAACAGCGCGATTAGAAGTGGTTTCATATTACGTAGCAGAATCAGGGCTAATCTCGTTTCTTGATCACCGCCGCCTTAATCAACTCACGGGCTGCGATGGTTTCTTCACTCTGCGGGGCGAGCTTCTTAAGCTTCTGGTAGACCTTGCCCGCGGCGGGGAGATCACCTTCGTTGAGCTTAACTTTGACCTGGGTCATGATCAGCAGGCGGCGCTGTCCCTCATTCATGTCTGCCTCAAGCATCTGCTCGGCGAGTATGGCTGCTCTCGGGTCGCCCAAATTGGCGTAGACGGCGATCACGCTGACCATGAACTCCGGATCCAGACGCAACATCGGCCAGGTAACCAGCGAGGACTCGATCAGAGCCAAGGCATGGGCCCGGTCGTTGGCGGACGCTCGGGCCATTCGCCGAATCCGCATCCGCGCCTGCTCCACATGCTCTTGTTCCTCATCCGACAAGGGCCATCCGCCGCGGTGCAACTTAATCAGCAAGGCTTTCGCCTGCTCGCGCTTCCCTTCTGCCAACAAGGCGCCTGCCTTGAGACGAATGCCGGCGATGTCGCCTGCGGTCAAAGAGCGAACGAACTCTTCAGGGAAACCGACGAACAGCCCTCTGGCAGTTTCGTGTTGTTTTCGCTGAGGGTCTCTTTGCTGTCGAGCGTTGAGAAAAGTCAGCGTCACCGGATGCACGCCCGGTTCGAGATGCACTGTGCCGTGTTTTACTTTCTTGCCCTTACCATCGTTATGAACCACGACTTCCGAACCGACCACCAACTGGCTAACGTTCTCGTGCGAGTGCAAGGAAAACGTGTAGTCGCGAGCCTTCTCGACCTTCAGATAGCCAGTGGCCTTCACGCCAGAGGGGTGAGCGGTCCATTGATCAGAGCCGTCCTCCTTCTTGGTTTTCTTCCAGTAGGGAAGCAGCGCATCACTGAGATGCGCCTGGTCAATGGAAGTGAGACGATACCCTCCACCCCTAAAACGATAGGCGAGTGCGTGTCTACCATCCTCGTTCGGGGACAGCGTCCATGTGGTGCCACTGAGATGCTCCTGGTCAATGTGCCTGATGACCCCCTGCTTGTCCGGTTTCAGCGCATCGAAGTCCGGCAGCTTCTCCCACAGGCCATCGTAACTGGCGACCTTCATTCCTGGCTCTTCGCAGGCCTTGGTGGTGTAGAGCCCGACCGGATAGTTTTCAAAACCAATCGCCGGGCGGTCCGGGCCTTTCCCGGGTGGTAGCCAAGCGACCGATTTGAAGCGCCCGGTACCCAAAAGGGCAAAGCGCTCGCCGCCTTTGCCGGTTTCACTATCCCATTTTTGGGCATACCCCTTGCCTGTGTGGATAGAAACCAACTCTTTGCCGTCGCCGCTGTACATCACCTTGAGCGCGCGATCATCGGTGTCGTACACGCTCCGCCGCGGGACCATCGTCTGTTTCTTTCCCGACGCCAGGTCCCATTGGTTGATGAAACCCTCCTGGCTTCCCGAAGCGAGTCGTTTGCCATCCGGCGAGAAGGCCAGCGACAACACCCGGCCCGGCATGCCCTCGGAGAACTCATCAAGATAGGGGATATGGTTGTGCGTCTCTACAACGATATCTTCGGCGCGGGCTACACGGGAATCGAGCGTGCGCAGCGTCTTGCCAGTGCTCGCGTCCCACAGCCGAATGTGGGTCTTGTCGATTGCGCTGGCGATGCTCTTGCCGTCCGCAGCGTAGGCCACAGCTTCGACCGGCCCGGAATGTCCGGCGAGCGTCAGTAGTTTTTTACCGGAGGACGAATCCCAGACCTTAACCGTCCGGTCATGACTGGCCGATGCCAGCCGCATGCCGTCCGGCGAAAAGGCCAGCGCGGTCACTTCCCCGTCGTGCGCTACGTATGAGTGGAGCACCTTCCTGTTGATAAGATCCAGCAGCGTAATACGATAGTCCGCGCTGCCCACTGCGAGCCGCTTGCCGTCTGGCGAATAGGCAAGTGATACGAGGGCAACGTCACCGATGCGGATCGTTTGCGCTGGCTCGGCCGTGTTTATCTCGTTTGATGCGAGTGTCTCATCGACGTCCCACAAGCGGACGCTGCCGTATTGGTATCCCGACGCGAGTTGCTTGCCGTCAGGTGAGAAGGCGAGCGAGCGCGCCGCATCGTAAATGGGATACACAATCTCAAAATGTTCCGTGACGATCAATGGGCTGCCGGCCTTCGCTACTTTGAGCCTCGGGCCGTAGGTGGCGACGCTATACCTCAAATCTGACGCCAATATGACGGGAGACGCCAGCGCTCCAAGATTCGACCAGGGATTGGGCTGAAACAACCAGGTGATGCGGTTCTTGCCGCCTTTTTTCAGAAGCTTGGCCGGGATGACGATGTTTTCATCGGGCCATTGCCTCATGCGCCCGAGCGGCTCGCCGTTAATCCAGACGTGGTCGGTCTGATCTTTTTGCCAATGTTGGGTTTTTATCGGCGTGCCAGCCTTAAAGATGAGCTGACTGCCCTCCCAGTCCGCGGGCAGATCGAAGTCCCGGGCCAACCAGAACCCCCGGTTGTTTTTGAATGGTATATCCCAGCCGTCGCCTAGCATTTTCTGCAGCGATGTGCGCCCGTTGATAGGCTGGTAGGCCTCGTGCACCATACCATACTTACTGTTAATGAGCTCATAACCGATCCGGTGGCGCGGCCGCTCGATGGGCGACCATTCCAACTCAGCCGTCAGTGCGGCGAGCTTATCGCTGTCTCCAACATGACGGCCCTCGCGGGCCTCGGCAAATTGCCAGGAGTCGACCCTGTCGACGGCCGGTTTGGTCTGCTGGAATTTCTCGAGCAGCGCCAACGCAGATTCCGTGTCGCCGCGAACGGACAGCTGAATATCCGAGAGCGCCAACGCTGCCGTTCTCCACTGAGAGCTGCCGGCGGGAGCACGGTCGAGCACGGCGGCCAGGAGCTTTTCGGCGGCAGCGTAGTGAGCGCGGCTCGGTCCGCGTTCCGTGCGACTCAAATTCTGCGCGATCCGCAGCAATTCGCCGTACGGATACGCTGCGATCAAGTCATCGACCCGTGCGGCCAGCACATCGCCGCTGCGTTTACGGGCATCGCTGTGCTTCTTAACGGCATCATCAAAGATCTGGATGCGTGAGACAAGAGGAAGGTCTCGGTCGTGTACCGTAGGACGCTGCCACGTGGCAGCGTCCAGGGTGCCCTCGTCCAAGCCATTTCTAATACTGCCGTTATTCAACCACTCATAGTAGTTGACCAGATCGTCCACCGGCAGCCGCTCAAGCCTGCCTTCCTCCGCAAATTCCCAAATCTGCGCCAACAGAGGATTAAAAGATGGTTGGTTTACGTCATGCCTCCACGCACCGGTAATTACATCCTGACTCGATCGATTCATTACATTACCTTTAGCCCAATCGTCCACACTCATATGAACCGCGACCTCGCCGGCGGCGCTGGCGAGCACCTTGCCGCCCGGGGCATCCAAGACCTCGAGCTCCACCTTCCTGATGCCGCCGCGCAGGAAGAGCTTGCGGATCTGTTTGCCTTCGGTCGTGCGGCCGTCGTCGAATCGCCAGCGATAGACGGCGTCGGCGGAAGCACCCGGGGCATCGGCGCTGAAGCGATACCAGTTCAGGGCATACTTGGGATAGCCAATGCTGGGATAGAGCCCACCTTGATGGGCAAGCTGATACCAATTGAACGTGGCGCCCGAGGCTTTCGCACGATGTTCCAGCGGCGCGGTCATCGTATCCGCCAGCGGCTCCCAGACCACGTAGTTCCCGCGCGTGCCTGCGTTTGATTGGCCGAATCGCTTATAGCCAATATATTTATGTCCGTTAAGATCCTTCAAAGTCGGATCTTTCCACCACAGCCCGGCCCAACCCGCATGCCCGGTCGGGCCATATTGCAAGAGATCGATACGGTGTTGTCCTTTCTCTATTTTTAAATTGAGAATCCGCCCCGATCGTGACCCGGGCGTCGAACTTCCATCCCGAAACGAGGCGACCAAGTGGCCGTCCAGCACCACATAGCCTCCAGGCCCGGCCAAGCAGAAAAACGTGTACGTATCGGTTGCCGGAATATGAAATGTGCCGCTGATTCGCCGAAGCGTTGCCGACTGGGCGCCCACCACCTCGTGCAGGGTGACCGGCTCCGAGCCGGTCTTTCCAAAGGAAGGAGAGAAGCTATGGATGACGCGTGATGGCCTGAGCCACCCCGTTTGAATGGCATGCTTCGCCACAGCACGCGACTTCGGAACGCCTCTTCCCACGATTTCAGCGGATCCCCACAGCTTTTCAAAGCCGGCGAGCGTTTCGAGCTCGGGATTGTAACGATCGAGCTGGCGGGCCTCTTCCATCACTTCCGCCTGCGGCGTCCAATCGAGAGGCGCCGGTTTCTTTGCCTCGTCGAGCAGGTAGACCCAATAGTTCTCGTCGCCGCTGGACGAGTCGAACATGATCGGCATCGGCATCGATTTGCGAACCCAGACAACGCGACAACCGACCCGCTCACCGTTTGCTCGAACCACGACGGGAATCAGCTTGCTGGCATCAAGTCCGGGGAGACAAATCGTCGCGCGTGCAACCTTGGGGTGTCGGGTAATGAAACCCGCTTGACCGACGTTTTTGGTGTGATCACTAGGAGTCACTTCAAATTTGAGCGTCTTGGCGCCGGACGGGATGGCCACCAAGCGGGTATGATGATCCGCGAACTGCGCGTCATGCCCGACAACTTCAACGCCCTCTTGAATGTCGACCTTTCCGTCTTGCCAGCCTATCTTCCCCTTTTGCCAGTACCTTGCGTCGATACGTTCTGGCCTGACCTGCAACCCGTCGATGAAGACCTTGGTGCCCGAGTGCCCCCTCCAGGTGAAAAATTGATACGCCGGTTTCAGGGCAACGGTCACCGAGCCTTTGAGCTGCAATATCGGGCCGCCCTCCTGTTCCGTCAGTCCACCATAGGCATTTGCGGACTTCTTTTGGTACGCCTCCCATGCGGCCACTGAGAGAAAATCCTTGGGCTTTAATTGTGCTTGCTTCAATTTAGCGATCGTCGCCGCCTTCTCTTTCGGATCGCGAACGTCGGTCCGGATGGCGTTTTTACTCAGCGGGTCAAAGGTAAGCCCGTCGGTGGTTTCGAGCGGCTTCAAATCGGCGAGATACACCTGCGGCGGCATCCGCAGCAAGGCGCCCTTAACATCCACCTTGATCGGCGCGCGTAGCTCGGCGTTCTCCAGATGCCAGGCAACCGGCTTAGCGGCCGGCTCGGCCTCCGCCGCCGAGAGTGATTGCAAGCGTGGTGCCGCGCAGCACAGTAGGAGTGTGATCAGAAGTGGCGTAATTTTGTGCCGCATATTCATTTTCGCAAATTCTCAGAACGCCTGCTAGAAATTCAGCTCCAGCGGCTGGCCATTGTATCGTATCTCTTTGGTCACACCATCAGGAATAAGTTCAACCTGGAACGTGCGCGTGGCCGTCTGCTTTGATGCCGGCTCGAGGCTCAGCTTTTTGGCCGCGTCGTCCCACTTGATCAGCGTCTGGACTGAATCGCCTTGGAGGTAATCAAGGCTGATGCCGTCGTCGCCGTACAGCGTGGTTTTGCCGTTGGCGCCTTGGTAGATCTTGAGCGCCGTGGGTTTGTCAACCACCTCAGCGGTGTACTGGCGAATGGGATCGACCGGAACGATCGCACCCGCACGGACATAGATCGGCATGGTGGCCAAGTCTACGGAGCGCTGCACCGTTCGACCGCCGGTCTCCAGCTTGCCGGTCCACCAGTCGTACCACGTCCCTGCAGGCAGATAGACGTCTCGGGTCGTGGCGCCCTTTTCGTACACCGGGGCAATCAGCAGGTCGCGGCCCCAGAGATACTCATCGCCGATTCCCCGAGCCTTCTTGTCGGTCGGGTAGTGCAGCCACAGCGACCGCATCATGGGCATTCCGGTTTCGCGGGCTTCCCAGGTCAAGGTGTAGTTGTAGGTCAACAACTGATACCGCAGTTCGATGTATTTTTTGGCGATCGGTTCAATCGCGGAGTTGTTCATTTCCGACGCAGGCGGAGCGTAGCTGCCTTCGCCTGTGCCCGGCTTGCCCAGGCCCCACGCCCAGGGAAGGCGATTCTCCCACCCGCGACCATGGGTCCGCATCAGCGAATTGAACGCGGCAAACTGCACCCAGCGCACATACAGTTCGGCCGAGTATTCATCCGTCGTATAAAACGCACCGATGTCGGAGTTCCAGAATGGCGACACGCTCAGAGAGTGGTTGATGCCAATGGCAATATGGGTTTCCAGTGTGCGCCAGGTCGTGAGCGGATCGCCCGGCCACATCCAACCGCCCCATCGGGCGACGCCGAGATAACCGTTGCGATGCAGGCTCCAAGGCCGCACGTTGGGTTGCTTCGAGAGTGGCCCGGTGTAGTAGAGTTCGTGCCGTTTCATGCGCTCATGGAAGTTGAACCAGTCGCCTTCGTCCGGCCACCAGGCATCCACCCCGACATCCACCAGGGCATTGTGCTCATTCCAGTAGTTTTGAATGTGGGTGTTATCGAGTGTCTCACCCGGCTTGGCCGGAATGGTTCCCTGAATCGTTTTCAGACGATCGCGATCCCATGGGATCATATGCATCATCACCTTGACGTTGCGGTCGTGCATCTCTGCGAGCACGTCTTTGGGGTCGCGCTTGAACACCCCTGGATTGAACTCGAAGGAGGGCTGACTCTTGTTCCAGCCACTCGGGCAGAACCCTGTGCCCAGGTAGCAGACACTGTCTAGTGGGATCTGTTTCGCCCTAAAGGTATCGACAACCTCGAGCATCATCGTCTCGTCCTTCACGGTGCGGTGCGACTGCTGATAGCCCATCACCCACTTCGGCGGCAGCACAGCGGGACCAGAGAGGGTCGAAATGTCTTTCATGAACGTGGCCGGTTCGTGTGCATCAAAAACAAACACATCGTAGGTGCCCGGGATGAAGAACTCCGGTGGTGGCAAGCCGATGCGGCCTTTCCGCTGCTGTCTTCGGCTGACCACGGTGCCCGGCGCAATCGGCTCCGCCGGAATGAACCTGCCCGTCTCCGAGTCACTCAGATCGATATCGCCCGTCGGCGTCGGAATGAACAGCCCCCATCCAGCCGTACCAATCATCAGGGGCACCGGATTGTTCGAGCCATAGGTCCCCGTTCCGTACCACGGGGTCATGGGATGCAAACGCCCGCGACGGTCCAGCTCGATCTTGTCGGTGCGCCAGGAATCCCCGATCTGCTTGGGCCCGCCTTGGCCCATTCCCAGAACCGGCTGGTCATCCAAAACAAAGGACATCGTGCCATCGGGAGCAAACGTGATCTTCTGGAGTGGTTTGTCGTCCAAGGTGGTCACAAGCACCGACAACGGGTTGCCCTCCTGTACGATCACATTCAGCTGGCCCACTCGTGCCTTGACCGGTTTGAAGGCCCAGTCGAGTTCGCGTAGGCTGATCACCGCCTTGGGGTAGTCTCGCTCGACCAGCGCAGGGGTATAGGGAAACCTGTCTTTGGAATCGTGCGGCTGGAGAGTGATACGAACCCCGGTTTTGCCCGCAGCACGGATATCGAGTTGTGGCCTGCCGACCACGCGGACGGCCAGCGTCGATGAATCGCTCATCGTTCCCTTGCGGGCGGTCAGCGTGAGAACATAGTCGCCCACGGAAGAGAACGTGGCCGTCGTCGCCAGTGCCGCGTCGTCGTCGAAGACGACCTTGCCCGGGCCCGAGGTCTTGCTCCAGGTGACCTTGGTCGTGGCTGTAGAGATCGCCCGCAACAACTGTCCGGCGAATGCCGTTTTCCGGCCTTGCACCACGATGCGGTCAACGCCGGCCGCGACAGAGGGCGGGAAGTTGGGGAGCTCGCCCTCGTTGTACACTTTCCACTCCAGAATGCCCGTGGAACGCCCTTTACTGTCGCTGTCGATCTCCAGGCGAAGCTTGGTCGTGCGGACCTCGTCGAAGGTGGTCGTGTTGAAGGTGTCCTTGGCCACCCCCAGTCCCGATGGATTTCGGACCGGGACAAAACGCTTGCCGTCCCAATAGAGCAAGCGGCAGGCCTTGGGCACGCCGACTCCGGCGCGATCATCCCACCAGAAGACATCGATCTTCCGTGTGTCGACAGGGGCCGTCCAGTCGTACTGGACCCATTGGGTGCCCTTGGACGGCCAGTTGCCGTACGCTCCCTTGCCGCGCTCGTGGGAGACCTTGGGGGCATGCCCGTCGTGGAGCGCCGCCAGTGACGTATCTCCCGACACGTGAGAGGTCGACGGTTCCGCGACCGGCGCGAGATTGACCGCCGTCGCCGCCTCTGCGGCTGGGCACAGAGCAGAGCCGGAGAGGATGACGACGATGATGAAAATGAAAATCCGGTTGATCATGGGACTATCCTCAGATGTTGGAACGAGCCAAACCTGCTCGTGGACGTGAACGGAAATTGATTGATCCTTTGATCTATCACTCCCGTTTGCAGCGGATCTGGACAGTTCTTTGAGAAAAAGGGAGGCGTTGCGGGCGACACTCATGGGGCCATCAGCAGACAGCCTGTTTGGTCGTGGTACTATTTCGTTACGTTGTGGGGCACGGGCACAGCCTGCACGGCCGCCCATGCGGCTTTCTGCAAGGCCAGACCCTGGGCGCGTAGCACCGTGTCGCCGGACTTCTCCCATTCAGGAACCTGCAGGCCAACCGGCGACTCTCCGTAGATGGCTGCGAACACCGTGTAGGCGTTGAGTCGTTGTCCCAACTCCGAAACGTGGCCCATGGCATCACTGTAAAGCTCCGACTGCTTCTTCACGCCCGGCACCTTGCCATCAATGATCTGCCTCCGCATCAGTGCCTGCCCGTAGTAGAGAGGCACGGTCTTGATCACCGTCTTTCCGTAGGCCTTGTTGAGCTCGTCCACCAGGCCGCCGTAGAAGTACCCATACCGGTGGGTCTCGTCAATCCAGCCGGAGAGCTCGGCGAGCTCAGCCTTTGTCCGGGCGTTCCAGCCTCCCTTGTCCTTGTACTTGCCGTCGAACGGGATCTTGGTCGTAATGAGGTAGACCAACCCGTCCGGGTTGCTCTCCTGCATCAGTTTCACAAACTTCCGGACGCATCGCTCCTGTTCAGATCCCTTCTTCATCCAATAGGTACACACGGTCAAAATATCAACTTTTCCCGCGGCCACGGACTTTCGAGGTTCCTGATCCGCCCCCTTCTCCCACCATTTATCGACGGCGCCGCTTCTGGCACCGCTGAAGCGCCAGCCGACAAGCTCGTGCTTTTCTTTCCCTGCTGCTTTGGCAATCAGGTCAACCTTCTTTGCCATATAGCCACCTTGGATGAAGAAGCTGTGCCCGGTAAAGAAGACCCTCTTGCCCTTTGACTTCGTGGTCGCAGGCGCAACCTGTTCTTCCGCGGCAGCGAGCGTTCCGACGAAGCAGGCCCAGGGTAGGCCGATAGCCAAAGTTGCGAGAATCGCTGTCATACGTTTCATTATCTTTATTTCCTTTTTCACGGCTATCGTCGTATTTGAATTAATGCACCCTATCGGGTTTTTTCCGCACTCAATTCCAAACGGTAGCGTCCAGAACCGACATCAAACGTCACCCCGTCGGCGTCCTGGCGGGCGGCCGCGATCCCCGCGACACCATTGATATAGGAGTTGTTTTTCCAAACGGCCTTGCCGCCCTCGGTGATTGAAAACGCATTGAGGCCGAGCGTGGGCACACTCACTTTGGCCGTCGAGCCCACGGGGATCTCGATCTCCAACACGAACGAATTCTTCGTTCGCTTCCAGTTTGAGGAGATGATTCCCCTCACGGTCTTGATCGAGGCCCCGGCGTGCGTCAGGTCTCCGAGTGTATGCGGCTTGATATAGAACTGGCGATACCCGGGCCCGAATGTGGTGGTTCCATAGTACGGCGGTTCTTGAATACCGGCGATACTCTCATAGAAGAGCCTGCCGACGCCGGCCAGCATGGTCATGCTCTCCTCGGCGTGATAGACGTGATTATTCCATTCTTTCACCTTCGTACTTAGACTCCAGCCTTCCCACACCGTGGTCGCGCCTTGGTCGATCATGTATCCCCAGCCGGGAAATTCGGTATGATTGACCGCGTCGTACACGAGTTGGCCAAGACCGTTCTCGACCAGTGACTCCATGAAGCCGGGCAGACCAATGTGCCCGACTCGCAATTTGCCGTCATCGGCCTCCGTGATTGTTTTGGCAATGTTCTTGATGAGCTGCTGCTTGTTCTTCTCGGGTACAATATCGAGAGCAAGCGCGATAATCTCCGACGTTTGCGACTTGCTTGCATAGTGACTCGTCTTTGGGTCTAACCAATTTTTGTTAATCACCGTCCGGATCTCTTGAGCCAGCATCGCGTAACGTTGCTCTTCCTCTTTCTTTCCCAGCACCCGGCACATGTTCGCCAGCGTCCGTGTGTTGTGGTAATAGAAACAGGTCCAGATGAAATCCTTGGGCGTTTCCTTGCTGATGAATTCCCATTGTCCGACTTCACGGCCGGGCAGCATGTGTTCGCCGAGCCAACCTTTGGTGACGATGTGATTATCCTTGGCCAACTCCCGCCCGATGAAGTCGACCCAGGCCTTAACCCTGTCGTAATGATGTTCGACCAGACGTTTGTCGCCGTGGCATTGATAGAGATACCATACGAGCATCGGATAAGCGGCATTCTGGGAAACGTCGCTTTTTCGCTTCATTCCCGGCAGCCTGGGCACGATATCCGAGAGGTCGCCGTCGTCGGACCCGGCTAGAGGAATGCCGCGTGTGATTTCGGTCCACATGTTTGGCATGCGCTTGCGAGTCGACAGGGTTCCGAAATAGCTTGCTGGCTCATTGTAAAATATCGGCTCCCGGTGCAGACCGTCGAGAACGAAGCCCTTGAATGCCACCTTGAGCGTCTGCTGGATGTTGCCGTGAATCTGATTGAGAAGATCGTTGGAACAGTTGAAGCTGCCGTGCATATCGACATCGCTGTAGACCTCCCGACCCTGCAGCGTATCGAGTGTCGGCTTTCCTTCGAGCCCCTCGACTCGCACATAGCGGACTGGGTGAATCGTAAAACGCGGCTCGTAGGTTTCGCCGTCCGGATCGCCCTTGAGAGTGTAGGTATCCTTCTCGGTCACCGCCCTCCATTTCGCGGCTGTCGACTTATAGTGGATGGTGACCTTGGCGCCGGCTTTGCCCTTGGTTTTCAGAAGCACCCAGCCGCTGAAGAAACGGTCAAATTCAAACACCCAGCCGCCCTCGGTGTGTTCTGTCATCTTGATCGGCCGAAACGTGTTCTGAACCTTCATGGGCGGGACAAGCTGACTTCTCAACTCGCCTTCGGGTGCCGGACGAACCGCGGCATTGCTCCATTGATGATCGTCATAGCCGGCCGTATTCCAATCCGACTTCTCGAGCCGAGCGTCATACGCTTCGCCAAAGATGAGTTGGTTTGATCCTATCGCTCCAGTGGATGCCTTCCAAGTATCGTCCGTAACGAAGAGTTTCTCCGTGCCATCATCATAGGTGACCGTCATCTGCAGGATTGCGCGCGGCCCATCACCCCATGGCCCACCCTTTTCCCACAGCAGGACGCTGGAGGCGCTATACCAACCGTTACCCAGCATCAGGCCGACCGCGTTCGCGCCCGACTTGAGGAAACTCGTCACGTCGTAGGTGCGATACAAGACCTCCTGGGAATAATCCGTCAGACTGGGTGAAAGCACATCGTCGGAAATCTTCTTGCCGTTGATGTACAGTTCGCTCCAGCCGAGCCCGGAGATGTGGACCCTCGCTTGCCGGATCTTCTTCGTCACGGCGAACTCCTTACGCAGCAGTGGCGAGGGGGCGACGGCCGCATTGGCAAGCGCGACGAAGCGATTGACTTTGTTCGTCGGAGGGAACCTGGGCGATTTCCCAGCATCGTAAACCTTGAATTCGAGGATGCCGGTTGAAGCCTCGCTGGAGTCGAATTCCAACTTTAGTTTTGACGTGGTGATCTCTTGGAAAGTTGTTTTGTTGTATTGATCACCTTTAACGCCAAGGCCGACCGGATTTTTGACTGGCACGAAAGCCTTGCCGTCCCAGTAGAGAAGTCGCGCCGCCTTGGGTAACCGTACGCCACCGCGATCGTCGAACCAGTAAACGTCAATACTGTCGACGTTGACCCGCTTGGACCATTCGTATTGAATCCAGTGGGTGCCCCTATGAGCCCAGTTTCCGTAAGCGCCGCAGCGTTTGTCGTTGGAATTGGCCGGCTTGAAACCATCATTGACTGCGTCAATCGTCTCATGTCCGGACACAAAGGATGCTGACGGCTTTGCAAACAAAGCGACATTGGCCCGGCCGGACGTTGCTACTTCCTCTTGCAGTTTGGCGAGCGGGCTGGAGGCCACGATCCCGATCCATTTGCCTTTCCAGTCACTCTTTTTTACGAGCCCCATTTCGAAGCTGCCTGGCTGGCTCCACGTCGATGGGCGGACTTGCTTGTCCCAGACCTGGACTTTCCAATAACACTTCTCACTGCTTGAGAGCGGTTTTCCTCGATATTCGACGTTCACCGAGCGGTCGGAATTGACCTTGCCGCTATCCCATTTGTCGCCGACGTTTGTCTGGAGTTGCTTCTCGCTGGTGGCAACCAGGACGCGATACGCCGACTGCAATTGAGACCGTTTGTCGGACTTCAGAATCCATCCGAACCGAGGTTGGAGCGTGTCGACGCCCAGCGGGTTGGTCGCATACTCGCAGGTCAGCTTCGATATCGCCATATCCGCTGGCTGCTCGGCGCAGCGTGCCGTTGCGGTCGACAGTATGGTTGCGGCGAAGCAAAACGTCAGACTGACCGCCATGGTTTTTACGTGCTGTCGAATGAACACATTCAGGTTTCCTTGTTTGAGTTTGATGTGTATCCCCTGTCCCGATCCCTTTTTAATCTAGAAATCCTGCGGCACCCCAAACCCACAATCGTTGTTTGCCCGGAACCCGCTGCTCATCCACTTTGTCGTGGATTACCAAAACCGCATCGGGATGAGCTTCAGCAAACAGGGCATTTAGATTTTGTTCGCCATCGGTCTTCAAAATAACTTCACCCGGAGTCCAGTGGGCGCCTTCATTCTTACTGGTAGAATCATGCCCTATCACTCCCAAGGTCGGACAATATGGACATAAAATCGTCCAGTCAGTCTCACTTTTTCTTAATCACCGCTGCCTTGATCAATTCACGCGCCTCAATCGATTTGGAAAGTAACAAAATAGGCGAGGTGGTCTGAGGCCGTTCGGTCAGAATTTTCAGTCCCAAGGAAAGACCTAATGGCTCCACTTGGCGTTCAGTTGATAGACTTCGAGCGATCGCAGTTTTGCCTCGCCGCCGTCGCAGAAGGCTTTGACCGACTCAATGTTCAAATCGTTCTCGTAAGGCAAGGTCGCGATCTGCTCGCCGTGGTTGGCGAAGATCTCCATCATCGGGCGATCGATGAGCATCCGTATGGCAATCTTGCCATCGACCGGCTGCAGCGGCATCAGGTCGTTCAGCTTGCCGCTTGAGACATCGAAGGTGGCGACCTTCTTTCCGTCGACCTCGAGTCCGACGGTCTTGGCCTTACCGAGTTCGAACTCGGCACGGATGTCCAGCAGCGCACCGGAAGTCTTCACCTCGACGGGCTTCTCAGGCGTCAGGTGCTTCGCGGTGGCCTTGCTGCACTTGCCGAGGATGTTCTCGATCTCCTTGACCGGCTCGCCGAACATTCTCACACCGTCTTTCGTGGTGCGCAGCGACAGTTCGGTCGGGAACGAGAACGTCTGGTTGAACGTCGAGCCAGGCCATCCAAGCCCCTCTCCGGGGTTTCTGCTAAAGTCATTGCCGATCCCCTTGCCCCAGCCGATCTGGATACGTCGGCCGTCGGGTGCGTCGGAGAAGAGCTGCGAGGCATAGTATTTGCCGTGATGAAGCCGGTGCTTGCCCTTGTGCTCGGGCGTGAAGGTCTTGCCGTCGAAGTCGCCGATCGCGTATTCGGCGTCGGCGGCGAACACGACCCAGCGCAGCTTCTCCTTATTGCCGTCGACGGGGAGCGTGAAGAGTTCCGCGCATTCAAAGAAGCCGGGCAACTGGCTCTCGAGCCGCCATTCCTTGAAGTCCGTTGAGGTATAGAAGCCGATGCTGTTGCCGTCTTTCTTATTCATGCAGACCCTGGCGATGACCCAATGACCGCCGAGTTCCGCGGCCTTGTCGGACAGCGGCTTGTCCTGCTTGCCGTATTCATACCAAAGCGGCTTGGGGTCGCGACCACCGTCCTCCAACGGGATGACCGGGTTCCCTTCGTATTCGGTAAAGGTGCGGCCTTTGTCGTTGCTGTAGGCGACGCATTCGCCACGCCCGGTGCTGGTCCAGGTGACGACGATGACGTCGTTCTCCCCAGTCTTCCAGCCGCCGGTATTTTTCCAGTCCACGACGGCACCGCCGGAGTACATGTCGTCGACTTTGCCGGACTTCGTGCGCCTGGAGTGGAAGACGTTGGGCAGCTGCTTCCAATTGACCAGGTCTTTGCTGACCGCGTGGCCCCAAGTCATGTTCCCACCCCCCCACGGTAGAGCAACCGGGTTGTGCTGGAAGTACAGATGCCACTCACCCTTGTAGTAGACCATGCCGTTGGGATCGTTGATCCACCCGACCTTCTGGGAGAAGTGGAACTGCGGTCGCTCGGGTTCGGTTCCCCACTTGTCTTCGCCCGGTACATTGTCGCTTTGAGTAATCAAGGCGAACGCCTCTGTGTGCATCGGCTGGACAGTGACAGAGAGTGTCTTGCCCTTGTATGCGGAGACATCGAAGAAGGCCCACCAGTCGGCGTCTTCCTTCTTTTCTGCCAGTCCTGCCTTCACGTGACGGACTTCCTTTCCGTCGACGAGCAGGCTGATCGTTTGCATATCCACAAATGCATCATCAAAATGGTGGTTGGCGGCGTTAACGATCGGCAGGAGCAGGTACTTTTTCGAGACCGTCATCTCCTTGCTGTGTACGGCGGACAGCACTGCATGCAACTGCTTCGGCGCCCACGTGGCGCTGTTCTTAAGATTACCATCGAGCTTCCACCACCCGGCAAGACCGGGGGCCGTGGCTTCCCCGTCGGCGAGAGCCATCGTTTTGATCTCGTCGGCCGACAGGGCTCTGCTGTAGACCCTCACGTCATCAATGCCGCCCTTGAAAAACTGCTCCCGCCCCCTCTTAGAGCCGATATACGCCGGGGCTTTACCCTGCGTGTCGATCTGTCCCTTAACCGCCTTGACGCCAATTTCCTGACCGTCGGCGTAGAACGTCATGGCCTTGCCGTCATACGTCACACAGACCAGGTGCCATTTCCCGTCTAACAACGTGGCCGGCTCAAGCGGAACGCCGTGACGGATACGGTTCCCGAAGCCAGGCGTTTTCAACCCGAAGTAGAGGCTGTGCTTCTTCTCATACTCGCCAATCGCCATGAAGTTGTGGCCATGGCGTTCTGGTTTCCCGTAAATCATTTGCCAACTGTCTCTGCCCTTGGTGACACGCTCCGGTTTGATCCAGGCGGATATCGTGATCCCCTTTAACGGTTTGAGGCCAGCAAAGTGGGGAATCTTGACGCTCTGACTCTCCCCGTCCAAGATCAGCGCCTTGCCGAGTTTGCCGTCGGCGTACTCAGCCGCCGCAACCGCTCCACACCAAGCAGTCAGAAAAACACAGATAAGAATTTTCATATTCACAATTTAAGTTCCATCACGGAATTGAGTCGGCCGGGCCCTTGAGAATCGTTTCCCAGAGTGCAGTCCGAGCGGGCGTAAGTTTCCGGAGTTTGGAAAGCTGGCCTTCTCCCGCATCCAGGCAGGCGGCGTAGACCTTGGCGAATTCGCGAAGATCTTCATGGCGCACCTTGTCGCCATAGTCGGAGATGGATACCTTGTCGGCCTTCATATTGATGGTCCCTGCCCGCAGCATGTCATGGTCAAAATCCCCTGACACGTAGCAACCACTCTTTCATCTTTGGAGGGACAGCACCGCTGACTTCCTCCTTCGTTCGATGGTCCCAGTCCGCCATGCCGTGGTAGTTCAGACTCTGCTGAAACGTTTTCATCCGGACGGCATCGTCCTTGGAAAATGGATTGCGGCCAGAAATACCCGCCTCCCGAAGAAGCTGTTTCTTTTTGTCTGCCAGCGCCTTCCCGGCGGCCACGTACGCGGCGTCAATCTGCATGTACGCATCCTGCTCCCGCTGCGTTTTCTCATGCTGCCGTCTCGCTGCGCTCAGCGCGTCCTGCATTTTACGAAGAGACCGCTCCAACTTTGACAGCTCAGGGTGGCGGTCTTTCAGCTCTGTGCTCAGGTCATTCAATTCCGCCTTCAACCGCCGGTGCTCGCTGTTCTTCCGGGCCAGGCCGACGTGGTTCCCGCGCTCTGTTCTCTCAAGCGTACGACGCTGGTTCTCGAGCCGACGCTGCGCGATGTCGGCCCTTTGCCACGCGGGATCGGACAGCTTCTTTTCTCCGGCTCGTTGTTCCGCCTTCTGCTTCTGATCCCTGGCGGCATCAAGCTGCACCGACAGCGCCTTGAACGCGGCACTGTTGCGGACTTCCGCCTCCATCTCCCGGCGTTGCTGTTCGCAGGTTTGAATTTTCTCGGCGAGTTTTGTGTACGCGCTGTCCTGCCGGATCCGGGACGTCAGAACGGCGGCTTTTGGTTTTAACTCCTTGATTTCCTGCTCCGCCTTGACCGTGCTCGGAAGGGCCCTGAAGGCGTCCCGGGCCTTCTCATCGAGATCTCTCTTCTCTTTGGCCAGTTCTTTTACACGCGCATCAAGCCCTACAAGCTTGGCGGTAAACGCCGCCTCCTTCACCTTTCTTCGAACTTCCCAGGCATCGGCCCGCCCTTGATCCTTCTCGGACCACTCCTGCACTTGCGTCAATGCAAAGGGTGCCGGGTCGAGCGCGCCAAAGTGGTCGTGCACCTCGCGGTAGATACGAACGTGGTCCATCAAGCCCGTGAAAAAGCGATCACGATTTCTGCTGCAGCCGATGAAGTTTCCTTCAGCGCGGTCGCCACCGAACACGTCATGCGGTCGGAACGCAAACTCACCATGGGCGAGCTCTTTGTCGTCGACGTAGATGGCGGCGGTCAAACCGTCCAGCTCGACACGAACACGAGACCACGTGCCGCCCGGAATAGCCTGTGACGCGGCTACGCGGAAGGTGTCGCCTTTGTGCCTGGCAATCAGCGAGAGTTCACCGCTCTTATCCGCGAGCTCCAGATAAAAACACGCGTCCTCGCCCGTCCCGAAATCAAAGAGTCGCCCACCCTTGCTGCCCGTACGCTTGATCCGCATATCAATGGTCAATTCGGCGAAGTCGGCCACCGATGACGGCGCCTCGGCATACTGATCCTTGCCATTGAACACGATGCAGCGATGACCGCCCTCCTCCTTAAACTCGGGCATTCCGTATAGGACGCCGTTGTTGTTGATGTAGAAATCTTCGAGCATGCTGGCGGCTGGCTGATTGAACTGCCAATTGGCGTACAGGCCCGCCGCATCGGCCCCATCGCCGAGTCCCTGCCGCCCCCAGATGCGACCATACTGGAAAACGCCGCTTTCGAGATTGGCGATGCCCGGAATGAGTTCGTAGTAGCCAACGGTGCCGTTAACCCCGGGCGTGTAGTCCAGGACGATCTCGCCGGTCAGCTTCTGACCCTTGGCGCCGCAGAGCCGGAGGACGTGCTCTCCCTTGAGGACCACGTACCCGTCGATCACGGCTTGCCCCTCGGTCGGGATGTCGCTTCCTCGCCCGATGCGAGACCGCGATACGGTGGTGACTGTAACCGACTCCATGATCCGTGCATTGCCGCCGACCGTGATATCCCCGAACACCCACGCTTTGCCGCCGATCTTGGCGAACCCGCGAATCACGGTTTTCGGACCGTAGACGACGGCATGCTGATGGATGCAGGCATGCTCTTCGACGCGTGCGCCGTCGAGCACCATGGCGTTCGGGCCCACGTAAGCCGTCGCGGCAACGTGGGCACTGTCAGCCACAAATCCACCGCCGTTGGGGTGGCTGTGGCCTTTGGCGTTTCTCTGCAGGAACTTGATTCGCCGGGTCAAATCTTCCGTCACCCGGACCATGCCAGATTCCCACCATTCGGATGCATCGACCTTGCGCGATCCGATCCTTTCTGTTCGCGCATTGGCAACCAGCGCGATACGTCGCTCCATGTCGGCCAACTTCTGCTGGGCGAGCGGGCCGACTTCATCCGTCAGCGGGATGGGAACCTCGTTCTTCACGGAGTAGCCCAAATACTGGTTGCCGTTGTTGAGCGTGTAGAGTTCGTCGAGATTGATCACGTCGCCCTGGCGGCGATGCGGCGTACCGGGTTGACACCCGGTCAGGGTCACTTCCCACGGATAGCGCGGCGCGTGAATGCCGGCGAGCAGGACGTCACAATTTCCCTCGGGCGAGCGCGGCAGCGCAGACGGCGTTGCCGCAACCGTGAGCCAGAGATGCCGGTCTTCGGCCCGCAGGGCGAAGTCCATCACCCCCTTATTCCAAAGCGGACTGTAGCGTGCCCTCCCCTGCTCGTCCACCGCCACGATGCAGGCGCGCCAGTCACTGTGCTGCCTTGCCTCGTGGAGGCCCTCGAGATCTACAGAGATCTTCTTCGCGCCTTTCTCCGGAACAAGACGGACCACATTGAATCCGTAGGTTCGCGGCGCTTCGCTGTTGGGAATACGGTAACGGTCGGTCTTTCCGTACACCGGCTGCAGGAAGCTGAGCTCCGGCATCCCGTACTTGCCGCGGATGGCGTATTGCATCACAAAGTCACAGGTCACCATACGCGCCGCGTACTCGCCAAAGAAATCGCCAAAGCCCTTAACCCCGTTTTCCCACAGGCCTCGTTGTTGGCCGAGTCGAGCGATGGTGTGGTACGCGGTGGGTTCCGACTTCGCCGCCAGGCAACCGGCAACCGACACGATGCCATCGCCCCAGTTCGGATTGTCGCCGAGGGCAAAGTACCACAGCGGGCACTGGTACTGCGTGCAACTGACGTTACGCCAAGGATAGCAGAAATTGTGGCTGAACATCGGCGTTTCGCCGGGCAGGTTCAAGTGCCGTCCGCCGTGGCAAACCGATTCGCCGAAAAAGAGTGTAGACCAGCCTCCGCTTGGGTGTCCGTGGTACCACTCGTGCCCCAGTCCCTCATTTCGCGGCCCGCCGGTGGCATCGCGAAGATCGCAGGCGCCGAATCCGCCGCCCGCGTAACCGCCGTCAATCGCCAGCCGGATGAGGATGTTGTACTTCTTCCAGGGCTTTTCCCGGCGCCAGTAAGGCATTGAGCTCCCCGTGGCCTCGATGTGTGTCCACATGTTCTCGGCGTACTCCAGGGATCCTTTTCGAAAGGCGTTCTGTTTTTCCGGTTCATGCGGCCGCATCCACCACAGACTTTTGTACGGGGTTTGAGCGTCCGACACCCAGGTGTAGTGATCCGTTTCTATGACCAGGGAGTCGGGATTGACGCGATAGGTGCTCGAACCATATTCATCCTGTGACTGGGCGGCCTGGATCTTCTTCCAGGCCTGTTGCCAGATTTTATGGATGAACGCGTGGTCCTCGAGACTGACCATCGAGTGGAACGGTGGGTAAACCATGACCGCCCGACGCTCGCCGTTCTCCATCCGCAGCACGGCCGCGGGCGTGAGCTTGTAGCCGTTAAATCGCGGGTCAGGGGTCTCGATACCGAAGCCCCGAAAGCCGATTAGATGCGCCTGGAACGTTTCGCCATCCGAGCGGGTCCAGTTTCGACAAGCACCGACCAGCGCCTCCTTGTCTGATTGTCCTTTGTTTCGCGTCCAGGTGCGCAGTGGTGCGCCTGCCGGAATGTCGACGAGGTCCTGCCCCTGTCGTGGCCACCACTGGACCGTGCGACGCTGGTAGCCGACCGCATTCGGTCCGCCGTCCTGCTGGACCTGGTCCCGGCCCACACCGGGCACGAGCGCTGCAGGGTAGCGAAGATTTCTATAGTAATCGTGCTCCGTGGCAAGCGCACTTGCACAGACGCACAGCACCCATGTCGCGAGAACCGGTATCGATTTCATTTGTGGGGTTTTCATCGTCATAGTTTAGAGCGACCGTACGAACTGGCTCAGGTCGTCGATCTGATTGTCAGTGAGCGCTAATTGGCTGCGCAGGCGGCGGACTCCAAGCGGCCTTAATTTTGAAGTGCGGGCAGGATGGCCATGTCAATTTTCGTGTGGTTGTCGCGTTCGAACAGGACGCCGATTCGACCGTCTGGAAGGACTGCGATGTCACTGTAGGCGGTGGTGTATGGGAAAATGATCCTCGCGTCCGGCCAGGTCATCCCGTCGTCGTAGCTCATTCGCAGCATCAGGAAGTCTCGCCATTTCCGAGCCGGATTTGAGAAGAGAATAATCCCGGGCTTATCACCGTTGGCCCAGCTGTAGCGCCGAATGGAGGCCTGACACCGGGGTTCGAGCAACGCCGGATCTCGACGAAATGAGCTGAACGTCTGGCCACCATCCTTGGAGATGGAGACCCCGCGATAGAACTCGTCGGCCCCGTGGTTGCGGCTGTTCAGCATGACGTCACCGTTCTCAAGTTCAACGGCCTCACACTCGTTGAGCCCGTGCCCCGTTTGGGCGCCGATGTGCCAAGTCTCGCCATGATCGTCGCTATACAAAATATGACTGTGGTAGGTTTGCGATCCTCCCTCAGGCAATGACTTATGATCGCAGGGAATGATCAGTCGTCCTTTGTACTTGCCGCGTTGTAGCTGGATGCCGGCACCAGGGCCGGTTGCATACCAACTCCAGCCCTTCCGTTTAGCGGATGGTGTGATATTTTTGGCCTTGGCCCAGGTCTTGCCATCGTCGTCAGAGTAGGTGACGAATACTCGTCTTGAATCCTCGCCGAAGCCAGCCTTCGTCTGGTTTTCGTGAACCTGATGACTGTTCCAAGTCTGTAAGCTCCAGATCCTGCCCGTGGACTGATCGACAACAGGGCAGGGATTTCCTGCGACGTTGTCCTGTTCATCGAAGACAATAATCTCGTCCCCCCAGGTCTTGCCGCCATCTTCGCTGCGGCGAACCACGGTATCGATATTTGCGGTGTCTCCGCCACCGTTGCGACGGGCTTCAGCAAAGGCAAGGACCGTGCCTTTCTTCGATACAAGCAGTGCCGGAATACGGTAGGTGTGGGTTGTTGCCGATCCACTCTGATAGATCGTCTGCATCTCAGGCAGATGGACGATCTCCCCATCCGTCTCGACCCGGAACTCGTAAATTTTCAGATCTGCACGCCAGGACCGCAAGGCGGTGATCACTCCCAACTTGTGGACGCTGCCCACCTCCGACGAGGGAACGGTTTCCATGGCCGTGGGAAATTTTTGGGCTTCACCAACTTTCTCACCATCGATCGAATAGGTCAAAAACCCGTCCTTGATAAGGATATCGACGTCGAATGGCACGTCCGGCTTGATACGTCCTTCAGCGTCTGCAAAGACCTTCGCCGTCTTGCCAAACGCAGGCCCAGTCACGCCGATCTTATTGCCCGGGACAATGTCGAAGGTAAACCAGTGTCCATTAACCAGGACGCCAGCGCCGGTATTGCCGAGCTTGTTGATAGAGAGTCTGGCGTGAATCCGCGCGTCGGCACTGCGGAAACCCGCACCGGCATAGACAAACTTATACAGGCCTTTCAGCATGAATGCCTTGTCATCTTTCCCGTCGCCAGCTCGAGTTGACCGGCCAACAATCGCGCCGTGCCTGGTCAGCTTACCGTCCCTGATGATGTCATATTCCGTCCCAAAGATGGTCTCTGGAAATGCGCCGAATAAAAGTCCGGCAAAGAGGGTCGTCCACGTGTAAAGCACCGCCCTATTCACTCAGCATCTCCTTCAGATCAGGCGCTATAGCTTTGGCCCAGACTTCGTGGCCCTTCTCGCTCGGATGCGTGGTATCGGGCATCATCTCTTCTGACAAGAAGCCCTTCTCATCCAGGAAGGCGGGGCCGATGTCCCGGAAGCTTACACCCTTCATGTCCTTGAGTAGTTCCGGCAGATAGGCGTTGAGCTCGTTTATCTGTTTGCGATGCGGATGATCGAGATTGCGTCTGCGCGGCAATACGCCAAGCACAAGGACCTTCATATCAGGATAGATCTCTTTCAGTTTCGCAGCAACCGCCTGTACGCCTTCGGCGGCCTGCTTCGGGGTGTCACTACCCCAGCCGATGTTGTTCGTACCGAGGAGTAAAACAGCGCCTTTTGGCGCCTTTTTCATGACGGGAAGATGATCCAAACGCCAGAGCACGTGCTCCGTGCGATCACCGCCAAAACCCAGGTTGATGGCCTTGAGCGGCACAAAGTATTTTTCCCATACTTTCAAGCCCACTTTCTCATTTTCAAAATTGTTCGTAATGGAATCGCCTACCATCAACAGGTCGAACTCACCCTTGCTCATCAGGCCGATTTTTTCAGCCTGGCGGGCAAACCACCATTCGGCGATCCGGGGTGCAGGGTTGACGGATTGGTGCTTCGGCACAGAAGCAGCCGGTTCCACTTGCGGCTCGGCGCAATCTGCTGTCGCGCCAGGCAGGACGGTCATGGCGAGACTCAGGCTCAGGCTCACGCCGACAATTCTTACTCGTCTTCGAATATACATGGCCGTTTTCCTTATCTAACTACGTGAGGTCTACATGTCGCGGTGGATCACCTAGGCCGAGTTCGGAATCCTCACAGCGACCAACCTTCCCGATATGGCGTGTGAAGAAATTCGTTGGCATCTGCGTGATCGAATTCGAATTTCTCCGCGTTCCAGTTCAGCTTCACCCCGGGCGTTCGCTGGGCGGCTACGCCGAGCAGCACCATTTCCGTGAGTTGTCCGCCGTAGTCGGCAAAGTTGGAGCTGGCGGGATTGCCATCCTTGCAGGCACGAAGCCAATCGCCCATGTGTCCGCCCCGAACGCGCGGAATCGTTTTCTCGGGGCGGACAAAGTCTTTCATCCGGGATTCCGGAATGATGCGCGCGCCTCCGGCTCCGTGAGAACCGTGCAAAATCGTTTCCTTCTCGCCATAGATCACCGCGCCGCTCGACGGTAGTTTTCGACCTTCCTCCAGCATGGGTGGACGCGGAACCGTGTAGATCCCGTCATGCCAAACTAGCTTCATCGGGCAGAGTTTTCCACGTTGAGGGAACTCGTAGGTTACGGTGGCCGCGATGGGGTAAGCCTTACCGGCCAATTCAGGTTTGTGGTGTTTGACTTCAGCGGTGATGCTGGAGGGATTCACCAGGTCCAGTGCCCAGCATGCGGGATCTAGGATGTGACAGCCCATGTCGCCCAGCGCGCCGGTCCCGAAATCCAACCAGGCCCGCCACTTGAACGGATGATAGGCCGGACTGTACTTCCGGTCCTGCGCCGGGCCGAGCCAGAGGTCCCAGTTGAGGGTATCGGGTACCGCAGGAAAGTCCGTCGGCAGATCTCGCGCGCCGAAGTTGGCGTACCAGGCACCCTTGTCGGGACGGTCCGTCCAGGCGTGCACTTCCTTGACATCGCCGATGGAACCGGACTGAACCCACTCGCGGACGATACGGATGGCATCCGAGGAATGCCCTTGATTGCCCATTTGGGTCTGAACCTTGGACGCGCGTGCCGCAGCGGTAATCTTGCGCGCCTCCTCGACGGTGTGGGCCAGCGGTTTCTGGCAGAAGACATGCTTGCCCATCTTGATGGCTGCCATGGTGATGACGGCATGGGTATGATCCGGAGTCGCGATCACCACCGCGTCGATATCCTTCTGCTTTTCAAGCATGACGCGATAGTCAACATAGGTGGCTGCCTTGGGATGGTCTTTAAACGCATTTGCCGCGTACGCGCTGTCGACATCACACAGGGCGACGACATTTTCCTCTCTGCAGGCTCCGATGTTGCCCCGCCCCATCCCGCCGACGCCGATGCCGGCAATGTTCAGCTTTTCACTGGGCGGGGTCTTTCCATTCGCCCCGACCACATGCCCGGGAACGATGGAAAAAACAGTGGCTGCTGTGGTACCGGCTTTGATGAATGTCCGGCGTGATAGGTCCTTTTTAGGTGTGTTGCTCATACAGTTTCTTCCTGTTATTTTTGGGCTTATCGGAGAGACTGATCTTCAGCCCATCCGCTCCCGACGCCTTACTTCAACGTCATTATGTAGGCCATCACGTCGGCCAATTCTTGCGGCTTCAACAGCACACCCATCGGCGGCATGGGTGACACCTTCCCTACGTAGCCCTCTGCGATCGTCGCCCCTGGGTCGACGAGACTTTGCAGGAGATAGTCCTCTTGCTTACGCGTCGCGATGGTGTCCAAAGCCGGCCCGATTGGACCGCCGGTACCGTTCACGACGTGGCAGCGGGTGCAGGCGGCGATCGGATGCGTCATGAAAATTTTCTTGCCGCGTTCTACATCGCCTTTGGCCACGGCATCCGCCTCATCGCTCTCGATGGCCTCATAGGTGACCTTGCGTAGACTGACGTCGTCCCACCAAGCCTTGCCGGTGACAATGCCCCAGCCGCCGAACAGGCACGTGATGTCCATCGAGGTATCCAGGCCCGACGTCAAACGCATCTTCACCTGCGTCCAGTCTTTCGTGCCTTTCAACGCCTTACTGGCGGGCGTGTCGTTGCCAGCAATGTAGAGCATTGCGCCACGCCCTCCCCCGGCCACATTCTCCGTCTTGATCCAGACGCTGAGTTCGTATTCCGAGTGTTTTTCCACCGGGACCTTAAAAAAGACTCCGTGCTCGGCTTCTTTGTCAGCCGAAATTTCGATCGACCGCTTGCCAGTATGAGAAATATCCGCCACCCGCTGTTGTGCCGTGCCACGATACGCTCGTTCGGTCCATCCGGTGGGCGTGTCGCCGGACATTTCCTCAAACGAACCGTTGACGATCAGATCCTTGCCAAGCGTCGACGGCCCTTTCTTTACGGTGCCGGCACCCGCGTTGCGCAGGCTCTGCGACAGCCACATGTCTTCGGCATTAGCGGAAACCGTGATCAGCTTCTTTGCCGCCAGCGCGACCGTCTCCTTATCCTCAAACTCCACCATCTTGTTGAAGGCGGCGAGGCGCACGATCAGGTCCGAATCCTGCACCACCGCGGTATCGAAAAACAACTGCAGCGCGGCCGCGTCATTGCCCAAGGCGGTGATCGCGTTGCGGCGTAGCGCGGGGTCTGTGCTCAGCAATGCCAACTGGTGCGTCTCTTTGTCGAGGCTGCCAAGCGCGTGCAAGCTCCACAGCGCCTGGATCGCGCCGGCGCCGCCAGCCTTGACGCGTGCCTTGAGCGCTGCCGCCGCGTCCTTCTTGCCGCCGTCGACCAAGAGCCGTTGCGCGGTCTGGCGCCAGAACAAATTATCGCTGTCCATCGCCGCCACCAATTGCGCGTCGCTCGCGCCCGCCAGAGAAGTGATTTTCGACTTCGGTGCCTTGTCCCACACCACGCGGTAGATCCGCCCGTGGCCACGGTCGCGGTTCGGGTTGATGTGCGCATTGCCCTTGCCGTTCTTTGCATCGTAGCCTGCGCGCGCGAAGCTCGGTGTCGGGTTGTGCTGGATAATAAAGTTGTACCAGTCGGCCACCCACAGATTCCCGTCCGGACCGACTTCCGCCGCCACCGGAGAGAACCACTCGTCGGCCGAGGCCAGGAACGCGAAGCCGTTCTTCGCCTTGTAGCCCGAGCCATCGCGGGAGAGATGATATTTCCCCAACAGATGTCCGGTCGGTCCGCCGATAAACGCTACTTTGTCGCGATACGATTCAGGAAAACCCGCTGAAGTCGCCACCGTCTGGCCCGCGCCGGCCGTATAGTTATTGAAAGCATCGACCTGACGGATATTCGGTGTGATCGGGTGGAACGAGCGATCGGTAGCGATCATTCGTGCACTCATGCCCTTCTTGCCGCTACCGTAGGCGGTGGCGGGGATGCCGCAGAAGAAACTGGGGTTGTTGTTGGCGGTCGAGCCAAACACATCGCCGGACGAGTTGAACCCAAGCCCCCAGGTGTTGTTGTTGAACTGGTGCATGAATTCCAGTTGCGATCCGTCCGGCGTCATTCGGAACGCCCCGGAACCAAAACGCTTTTGTTCGCCGCCCACTTCACCTCCGAAGCCTGAGTAGCCGACCGTGCCCCAGATCCAGTTGTCGAATCCATAGCGCAGGTTCGACGGACCGGCGTGCGTATCACCCGTCCCCCACCCGGTGTTAAGCACCTCGCGCACGTCCGCCTTGTCGTCGCCGTCGGTATCTTTCAGAAAGAGAAAGTCGGGCACGTGAGCGACGATGATCCCGCCGCGCGAGAAGGTCAGCGAAGTGGGAATGTTCAGGCCATCGGCAAACACGGTTACCTTGTCGCACTTGCCGTCGCCATTGGTGTCTTCGAGGATCTTGATCTTGTCGTTGCCGACGCGGTCGGGCGTCATCTCGTTCGGGTAATCGACCGTCTCGGCGGCCCACAGGCGGCCGCGCTCGTCCCAGGCGAGGCCGATGGGATTGATGATGTCCGGCTCGCTGGCGAACAGCTCCAAGCGAAAGCCGACCGGCGCCTGAGTGTAATCCATGCTGTCCTTTGCGGAGAGGGGAAACTGGTAAGGCAACGGTTCGGGGCGCCGCTCATAGTTGGCAATATCGCCGCGTTTCTCGTATTTCAACGGTGCGCGACCGGCGATGAAGGTTTCATACGACTGCTTCCTCGCATCGCCCACCGACCACAGGATCCCCGCCTTGAGCAACTGATGGAAGGCGGTTTGCTTCCACACCCGTTCGTCGTGGCCGGACGCGGTATAGAAAACCCGCCCCTTGCCCTGGGTACGCACCCAGGTCCACGGCTCGGGTTCGGTGATGTTGTCATCCTTCTCCGCCACCTCACGTACCATGAGCACGCTACGATCTTTCTCGTTGTGATTCCCGTGTTTATAGGTCTCGTCCCATGCTTCAAATTCCTTCACGCCCTTCATCGCGGGGTGCTTGGCATCGACTATTTTGGTCGTGAAGGTGCCGGCCTTGTGGCTGGCGAACCGGCCGCCCACCAGCTGGTCAAAACCTGGCTCGTTGCCGAAGCACCAGCTTGCACAATGCACCGGCACAAAACCGCCTCCGCCCTCGACGTAGCCCTTCAGATTCTTCCACTGCTCGGGCGTGATCGTTCCATGATTTGCATACAGCAGCAGCGCGTCGAACTTGCTCAGATACGCGGCGTCGCCGAGCGCCTCCTCGACGCTGGTGACGTAATCAAAGTAGATCGCATCCTGCCCGAGCCCCTTGGCCAGCATCGGGTAGAACTTATTGCTGTTGTGGTGCTCACTCTCGTGGCCGAGAAACAGGACACGGATCGCGCCCGGTTTCGGCTCGGGTTTGGCTTCGGGCGCGGCAATAGCAGCCAGCGAGACGAAAACAAGGGCGGCAGCGATCAGAGGGATGGAAAAAGCGGGAGGTCTCATAGTTGTTCCTGAAATGGGGAAATATCATGGATCGATTTGGAAACGGCCTACTGCAGCGACCACTCTGGAAGTTTGATCAATTCGCCGCCCTTCAGGGCCGACTCATGCGAGAGGATACCCGTCAGGGTGATGTTCGCCGATTGCACGGCATTCGGGTAGGCGTCGCCGCGCCCTTGAAGCATATCGATAAAATGATGCGCGAGGTGCGGGTGCGAACCGCCGTGTCCCCCACCCTGCGTGTAGCTGAGGTGCTCCTCGCCATCTTCTCCGCCGTAGACGCCACCGGTCGTAAACGGGGCAATCTCGTCCGGCAGAAGATGCGCGTAGTCCGGGCACTCCACCTTTTCAGGGATCTCCGGCTCTGGCTTGTTCGCGGTGTGGACCACCAGTTGCTCACCCTCGATCAGCGGCCACTCGACCGACTTTTTCGACCCATAGACCTCGATGGTCTCGCGGTACTGACGCGCCACGTCGAACAACGAGCGGTACACCTGCGCGCTGAGGTCCGAGTCCTTGAACTTGATGTGGGTCGTCTCCACCGCGAACGGCGATCCGTAACAGTCGTGCATATCCTCGGCGATCGTCCCTGAAGGGAAGCAGCTGACGTACTCCGCCTGGTTCCGCCCCAGCGCCAATACCGGCCCAACGCAGTGCGTCGCGTAGTGCATCGGCGGCAGACCGGGCCAGTAGCCCGGCCACCCCTCCATGTCCTGCTGGTGGCTGGCTTTCAAAAACTGCAGCTTGCCCAGTTCGCCCTTGTCGTAGAGCTCCTTCATGAACAGGAACTCGCGGGCGTAGACCACGGTCTCCATCATCATGTATTTCAGCCCGGTGGACTGGGTGAGCTCGACGATCTCCTGACATTCATCCGCCGTAGTCGCCATCGGCACGGTGCATGCGACGTGTTTGCCTGCCTTCAGCGCGGCGATGGACTGGGCGCCGTGATCCGGGATTGGCGTATTGATATGTACCGCGTCAATCTCCGGATCGGCGAGCAGGTCGGCGTAGTCGGTGTAGCGCTTGCCGATTCCGTACTGGTCACCCACTTCATCCAGCTTCGACTGGGTCCGCTGGCAGATGGCCGCCATGCTGGCGCCGGGATGACGCTGGTAGATCGGGATGAATTCGGCCCCGAAACCGAGCCCGGCGATCGCGATTCTAATGGGTTTAGCGTCACTCATGAATTCAATTTCCTTTTCAGAAGATTAGTCGTTAGCCCATTACTCCCGCGCCCTGAGAATCTGGACAAAATACGTTTCGAAAAGTGGTTGCGATTTCAGCTTCCGATTGGCCTCGGCGATCAGGTCGAGCTGATAGGCGCGGGCGTTGTCTGGCATCAGCCTGGGTCGACGCCGTGGCGCAGACGACAATGGCACCTACAAGAACACGCCGAATAATCAGTCGCATATTCATTTCCATTTTCTCATTCGTTATCTGTTCTCCACTCCCGACGATGCCGAATCTGGACGGATTACTTCGAGATCTCACCACGTACTCTGCAACGCTATACCAAGCGTGGTCTTATCACACACATGCGGGGCGGACGTCGTGTCTTGTACAAGCAACAGTGGCTTGATGACTTCTGCAAATCGATGACGGTCAAGCCCAAGCCGTTAAAGAGACCGAGCTGAACTCCGGAATCCGGGTGGAAAGCCTAGACGGATGAAGAAGTTCTTTCTCACAGAATTCTCAGGGAAAGCTTCATGAAGTTGCTCACCTCAACCCATGACCCTTGCAGAAATACCACACATACCCTTGCAGAAAAACCACACGATACTTGATAGGCGCTTGTCGTTCAAAAACCCGGACTTCAACTAACGTGAAGTGCAAAACCCTAATGCATAGGGACTTATGAATATGCCGAATGGCAGGAAAGAAGAAGTGGTGGGGGGTACTGGATTTGAACCAGCGACCTACTACGTGTGAAGCAGTTGCTCTACCGCTGAGCTAACCCCCCAACAGGTACAGTAACTGCGAGGTTTCCCTGTAGTGGAAAAGGGAAAATTGGAGCGAGTGATGAGAGTCGAACTCACGACATTCACGTTGGCAACGTGACGCTCTACCACTGAGCTACACTCGCATCCAGAAGGCATCGTATAGCCATGCCGAACGCAGTTGCAAGTGGAAAAATGCTTTCGCATTCGATCCCTACAACCGCTAGGACCCACGAATGATCCGTCCCGCTGAAGGAAATGAGACCGGTGCCGCCGACCTTGTCGCCGGAACACACTCCTTTTTCACGCCTGGCGGCGAACTCGAAGCCTACTGCCTCGACCGGAACCTGCGCCACGAATCACGGCCGCAACAACTGGAGATGGCCGTCCGGGTGGCCGAGTCCATGGCCGAACGGAAGCACCTGATCGTGGAGGCCGGCACCGGTGTCGGAAAAAGTTACGCCTACCTCACCCCGGCGATTATCGCCGCCCGCGAAATGGGCCGCACCATCGTCATCTCTACCCATACCATCTCTCTGCAAGAACAGCTGATGCAGAAGGACATCCCCTTCATGCGCGACTGTCTCGGTCCAAGCTTCAACGCGGTCTTGGTGAAAGGGCAATCCAACTACATTTGCAAACGCCGTTTGGCACTCGCCTTGCGCCGCGGCAAAGATTTGTTCGACGCGGGCGAGTACGGCGAGCTCGAACGTATCAAGGCCTGGGCGGATACTGCGGAGGACGGCTCGCTGCAATCCATCCCGAACCAGCCGAAGCCGCACGTCTGGGAACAAATCTGTGCCGAGGAAGGCACCTGCACGGGCCACGGCCCGCACAAAAACTGCTTCCTCGCGAAAGTCCGTAAACGGATGCTCGAAGCCGATCTGTTGATCGTCAACCACAGTCTGTTCTTCAGCGACCTCGCGATCCGTGCGGTCGGCGGCGGCTTCCTGCCGAACTATGATGTCGTCGTGTTTGATGAGGCCCACCAACTCGAGTCGGTCGCGAGTTCGCATCTCGGCATCCGTCTTTCACCGCGCAGCTTCGAACGCTGGATGAAACGCCTGTACGTTCCTGACACGCGCAAAGGGCTGCTCGCGACCACCGAGTCCGGCGTGCTCGCCCACGAAATGGGCGGACTGGCGACGCAAGTCGAACGCCTGTTCGTCGAAATCAAAGACATCACCGGGATCGGCGAGCGGAAGCCGCAATGCGAAATCGACGAGCCGATGGTCCTCGATACAACTGTCCCCCACCGACTGCGTCACTTGCTTGAAGGGCTACGCATGCTAACCGACCGGATTGAGGACCAAGATCTCCTCTCCGAACTCGGCTCGCTGCGCCGCCGCGGCCAAGGCATTCTCGAAACGCTGCAAGCCTGGATCCACCAAAGCGCCGAAGGTCATGTCTACTGGACCGAGTGGGCGGGCGCGCGTCGCAAAGTCTCCACGCTGCACAGCGCGCCCGTCGATGTCGCACCGGTTTTACGCGAACTGGTGTTCGAGGTGGAGGGCCCGCCGCCACCCTCGCAGTTCCAACCGCCCTGCGCGATTCTCACGAGCGCCACCTTGTCGATCAACGATCGACTCGACTACCTCGTTAGTCGACTTGGTGCGGAAAAGGCCAACCAATCGGTCGTCGGCAGCCCGTTTCGGTACGACCAGCAAATGAAAATCCTCGTGCCGAGCAACCTCGCCCCGCCCGCCGCCGGACGCGCGTTCGTGGAGGACTCGGCTCGCGCCATCCGTGCCTCGGTTCATGAAACCCGCGGCAGCGCCTTCGTACTGTTCACCAGCATCCAACACATGCAGGCGGTCGCCGCCCTGTGCCGCAGCTTTTTCGCCGACCACAATTTCCCGCTGTTCATTCAGGGGGAAGGTCTATCGCGCCACGCGATGCTGGAGGCGTTCAAGAAACGTCGTAACAGCGTGCTGTTCGGTCTCGATAGTTTCTGGATGGGCGTCGATGTGCCGGGCGACGACCTGACCAATGTGATCATCACCCGCCTGCCGTTCGCGGTGCCGGATGCGCCGCTGGTGAAGGCCCGCTTCGAACGCATCAAGAAAGCGGGCGGCGACCCGTTCAAAGAGTACTCCCTGCCGGAGGCGATTTTGAAATTCCGCCAAGGTGCCGGCCGGCTGATTCGCAGTCAGGATGATAAAGGCCAAGTGGTGGTGCTCGACAGTCGCATCGCGAAAAAATGGTACGGCAAATTTTTCATCAACTCCCTGCCGGATTGCCCGGTGGAACTTGTCGAGTACTAGGTTCGGGATGCGGATGCGGGCTGCGAGTTGCGGGCTGCGGGACGCGCGGCGCGCCCCGGCTTGCAGCGGACGGCCCGGCCCGATCAGAAAACGGTGCTGCGTTCACATATTCAATCGGGGCAACATGCGCGCAAACAAGGTCTCCGCAATCGTCAGTTCAGCCAACGGCTCACCACCACCGCTTTTTTTCACGATCTCAGGGAGTTCGTTTGATTCGGCCGCGGCGATAATAGCCGGGTGGATGTAACTTTTGCGGCAGACGGCCTGCGTGTTGCCCAACACCTCAGACGTAACTGTGACGGCTTGTTTGATCTGTTTTTTTCGCTCCTTCACCGATAAGTTGTCGGACATGTCGGCGAGTTCATCCAACGCGGTCACACTTCCCCACCACGTCCTAAAATCTTTTGCGGTGACCGATTCGTCAGCAATCTCTCGCAGGTAAGCGTTGACCGAAGACGAATCGACCGTTTGTTCAACGCCGTCTTCATCGACGTATCCAAAGAGAAATTGTCCATCCAACTCTTCGCATTGCCGGACAACGTTGGCCGTTTTCTTATCACGAAAATTGATGACCCGACGTTTTCCACTCTTCGCCGGAAAGTCTAAAGATATTTCAAACCTATCAACTTCGACATGATCCGGTGTTAATGTCGTCGCACCGCGTGTGCCACGCTCCTCAGCGTAACGTTTACTGCCAACACGCAGCTGTGCTTTATCAATTAAACGTACAACTGCGGCCAGAACACGTTCCCGTGCCAGTTCTGTCCCCTTCAAGTCCCCCCGTAGCCTTCGTCTAATCCGTGGGAGAACTTCCGCGAAAAGTTGCATGCGATCAAACTTGGTTGCGGTACTGATCGCCTGCCATTTCTCGTGGTAAATGTACTGCGCGCGGTCGGCATCGTCGGTACCACGGACTTGCACATGACCGTTTGTTTTCGAACAAATCCATACATCTGTCCAAGCCGGGGGAATCACCAGCGCCTCGATCCGCGCGCGTACCCGCTTGGATTTGAGCGTCTTGCCAGTCGGCGTCAAATAGGTAAAACCTTTGCCACACTTTCGACGAGTGTATCCCGAATCGAAATCGTTGACGTAATATAGTCCGACCCGTGCCGCCTTACGAATGCCGCGCTGCTGAATCGGAGTGGGGTCTTTAATCGCATTCATGTTTCACACCTGTTTTATTTTCATCGGCAACCACATCGAACCAACGCGACTCGTTGCGTCTTCGATGCTGTTGGAAACGACGCTAGCAGTTCGCCATCCTGATCCGCAATGTTTGTCCAAAATCCATGCCGTTGAATGTCTTCTATTCGTAAATTTATGGAAGCCCTTTGTTTTTTTTATTTTTACGACTCAATGCGGGCTCGTCACTCCGCGATAAGTACAGAACCTTACTGCCGCAGAGCGTCACAGGCATATTTTAAAAGGCGCAAGGTCACTCCCCTTGCGGAGACGGCATGGGAATCGAACTCGGAAACTCCAAATAGTGAGGTGAGGCGTCTGTAAGAGTTTTCCTTTCGCTACCGAAGTTCTTGAGGTCGGCGACGGTCAAAGAGGCCATTCGCGGAGGGTACATAGAGTAACATGAAAAGACTTTTGCACCTCTCCGCCCTCCTCTCTCTGCTTCTCTGCATTTTCCCTCTTTCGACATCTGCCGCCGACGACCGTCCGAATATCTTATGGATCTATCTTGAAGACGTCAGCGGCTGGTTCAGTTGTTATGGCGACACCATTATTGAAACCCCGAACATCGATGCGCTCGCCGCCAGCGGCATCCGTTTTGATCGCTTTTACACGCCGGCTGGCGTCTGTTCGGCCACGCGTTCGGCGATTGTCACCGGCATGATGCAGACGAGCATCGGCGCGCATAACCACCGTAGTTGTCGTGCTAGTTTCCGCGGCAAGGCGATGGGCGAGTACGATAAAAACGTGTTGCCGGACCACGTCGTTCCCCTGCCCATCCGGTTCCGCAACGCGGGATGGTACACCTTCAACGAACGCGGCAAGGACGATTATAATTTCGAATACGACCTCGCCGACTTCTATGACATCATTCCGCCCGGCCGCGGCTGGGGGCCCGCCGCCACAGTGGCTGGCACCTGTTGGAAAGACCTCAAGAAGGGGCAACGCTTCTTCGGCCAAGTGCAACTCGGCGGCGGAAAACTGGGCAAACGCGCCAAAGCGGTAATTGATCCCGCCACCGTCCCCGTGCCCCCCTACTACCCGGACGTGGCAGAAGTCCGGACCGAGATCGCCCACCACTACGACTGCCTGCTGGAGACGGATAAACACGTCGGCCAGTTGATCGATGCGCTGAAACGCGATGGGCACTACGACAACACCTTGATCTTCATGTTTAGCGATCACGGCTACAAACTGCATCGCCACAAACAGATGCTTCATGAAGGCGGCATCCACATGCCGCTGGTTGTCGCCGGACCTGGCATTCCCGCCGGAAAAGTGCGCAACGACTTGGTCAGCGGGATCGATGTCTCCGCCGCCACGCTCGCCGCGGCTGGACTCGGCGTACCGGAGAAAATGGAAGGCCGCGATTTTCTCGCCGAAGGCTATCAACCGCGCACGTTCGTGATCGCCGCCCGCGACCGTTGCGACTACACCATCGAACACATCCGCGCGGTGGTGACGCCGAAGTTCAAGTATCTACGCAATTACACCGACGACCGTCCGTACATGCAGCCGACCTACAAGGACGGTTGGGACGTGACCAAGAAGTTCCGCGACATGATGGCCAACGACGAACTCAACGCCCTGCAACGTAAGGTCCTGTTCGATCCGGATGGCAAAGAGCCAGAAGAGTTTTACGACTTGGCCAAGGATCCGCATGAGATCAACAATCTCGCCAAGGACCCGGCCTTCGCCAAGCAACTACAACGGCACCGCGACATTCTCGCCGGCTGGATCGAGGAGACCGGCGATCAAGGGGCGAAGCCCGAGTCCGACATCGGCTTGCTCTGCGCGCTCAAGCGCTGGGGCGACAAATGCGTGAACCCGGAATACGACCGCGTTCGGGGTCTGTTAGAAGCCGAACAGAAAGAACCGGCCAAACAGAAGAAATAGAGCCGGCGAAGATTCGGCTTTGGATACAAAAAAAGACCGGCGAACGCCGGTCTATATTTTGGCATCATCTCGCCAGTTCTTTCGTGCGGGCAACGCGATCAACCGCAGCCACCGCCACCGCCACCGGTCCCGCAGCCGCCACCGCAGCAACCGCCTTTAGGGGCAAGTTCGTCGGCGGTCGGGACGCGACCGAGTTCGATGGTGCCACTGACGTAGCCCATGATGGCGCTCTGCATTTTGGAGAGCGACTGTTGGGCGTCGAGGTATTCTTTGGCGACGTTGTTGGCGAGTAAGGCATCGCGGGCGACTTCGAACTCTTTGATTTGTTCGTCGGTGAGTTCGATGCCCTGTTCTTGCAGGTGGGCGAGGTACTCGCGTTTGTCGAGAACGCTGCTGTACTGCTCTTGCGCGGCGTTATCGGCCATGAAGGCGTCGATTTTGGCGCGGAGGGATTTAAATTGTTCTTCACCGAGGATCACTTGGCAGAGTTCCTTGGTCTTCTCGATGATTTGGGTGTCTTTGGTTTCGAGCGTGATCATGTGGTTTCCAGTTGGTTGTTGCTATAAATAGAGAGGGAGACGGCAAAAATTACAAGCCAAGGAACGCTTTTTTCCTGTCCCCACGATTCGTCTTCGCAGGCCGCAGGCGGATCAATGACGAATCAGATGGAAGAGAATAAACCCGAACAGCGAGAGGCACAAGATGACGAACAGGATGCGGTTACGCAGCACCGCGTTGGAGCGGAGCCCGCGCCGGATGCGCCGAACGGTCTTAAACGCAAAGTAATTCTGGAATCGGCTGTGCTCCTGCTCCTCCGTCGTCGGGAAGTGAAAGCGGGACGACTCGCGGAACAAGCCGCGGTCGAACATATCCGAACCACGCTCGCCCCTTTTGGGTTTGTCCCAGGGCATCGCGTAGCGCTTGCGTCGTTTGTCCTGTATCTCGAACATCTACTAAAGTTTAACGCAAGATCACGGATTATGCGAGGTGGATTAGGATCGATTTGGCCCGACCGCCCGTCATTCAGGGCGTGCCCACGCTTGGGATCAGAAGGCGAGCGGGCGCTAAACAGCAAAGTAGAGCATTCGACCGCAGTAGTTGCAGGTCGTGATATTGTCTTCGGTTTTGGAGTCGATCACGAGTGCCGGAGGAATCTTCATGTTGCAACCGCCGCAGGTGGCACCATTCGATGTGACCAAAGCAACGTCGCCTTTGTGGGCGAAAGTGCGGTCGTAGCGGTCCAACCAATCTTCATCGATGCCCTCGCGCAAGGCCGAGATGTCTTCTCGGTGGGTATTGATCTGCGCCGTCAGTTTGACCTCGCGCGCGTCGAGACTTGCTTCTTCGGAGCCGACTTCCTGTATCTGGCGATCCAGTTCGGCTTTGTGCACGTCGAGATCGGCTTTGGCTGTTTCGCCTTTTTCCATGATCTCGATTTGACCGTCCTCTTGGCGACGAATGTGACGGGTGAGACCGCGGATCTCGTTATCGAGCGCGCGGTAGCTCTCATTGTCCTTCACCTCCATCTGCTGCTTTTTGTAGCGATTGATTTTCTCACGGGAGAGCTCGACATCAAGTTCGATGTCTTTGATCTCAGTTTGCAGGCGCATGTGGGAATCCGTGGCATTCTCAACAAGAATGCGTTGCGCGTCCAAGGTGGAGAGGAATTTTTTCTTACGCCGTGGAATTTCCGATGCTTCGGTTTCGAGCCGTTTGATCAGCTGGTCTTTTTCCTGCAGTTTCAACAGTTTTTCGATACTACTTTCCGACACCGGCGTCCTTTCCATATGGATGATGATAAGGTCGAGTGAATAGAGTTGGACCACGGCTTTGTCAATGCTTCCGTTTGCTATGCAATTTGAAGTTATCAACAAGGCGATCGCGTCGGTCCGGGCGGCCTCTGCGATTTGCATGCGCGTCCAGTCTGAACTCGTGTCGGGAGACCGCCTGGAAAAAAAGGACCGTTCGCCAGTCACCGTAGCCGATTTTGCCGTCCAAGCGGTGGTTTCTGCCAGTCTGACCGCAGACTTTCCGGACATTCCGCTGGTCGGCGAGGAGGACTCGTCCGAACTGCACGGCAGCCCTCTCCTCTCTTCCGTTTGCCACTACGCCCACGCCGTTCGAGCCGAACTCGACAGTGAATCCGCTGTTTGTGATGCGATCGACCGAGGCAACTACGACGGCGGACCGCAGGGGCGATTTTGGACATTGGACCCGATCGATGGCACCAAAGGGTTTCTGCGTGGTGGACAGTACGCGATCGCCTTGGCCTTAATTGAGGATGGCGAGGTGGTGGCCGGGGTGCTGGCGTGTCCGAACTTGGCCGGAGGCCGCCTCTATTCTGCGACCTCCGAGTCGCCTGCCCGTTCCGAACCCATCGCGGTATCAGCAGACAGAACCGTCGAAACACTCGATCCGTCAGCCGCACCATGGCGCTTTTGCGAGTCCGTCGAAGCGGGACACTCGGACCAGAATTGGTCCAAAGGCATAGCCGAACGTCTAGCGATCACGGAGGCCCCTTACCGTATCGATAGCCAATGCAAATACGCGGCCGTCGCCTCAGGGGACGCGGCGGTGTACCTGCGGCTGCCCACTCAGCCTGGCTACGTGGAGAAGATTTGGGACCACGCGGCAGGCGGGTTCATTCTCGAACGGGCCGGCGGAACCGTCACCGATATCCACGGCAACTCTCTAGATTTCTCGCAGGGGCGAACGCTAAAAAAGAATCGAGGCGTCATTGCGACCACCGGTCCGCGTCACGCGGACGTGTTGGCGGCAGTGTTGGACGCGCAGGAAGGCTAGCCGAAGTCGTCCGAATGTACTTAGCGGGCTAAGAGATCGGCCCCTCTTCGATGTCCGTTTCTTTGACCTCGTTCGACTCCACATCATTGCCGAACTCGTCGACCTCAACATACTCGTATTCGTCTTCGTCGAGATCGACATGTTCAAGAATACGCTCGAGCGCATCCCGAAAATCAATCAGACCAGTCGAGGGAATGATAATGGTGTCGCGACGTCCGCGCACATCCTCCGTCACTTTTAAAAACTGTCCTCGCGGGTTTTCATGCAGATCCAGAAAGAACTGTTTCCGTTCAATCCGAAGCTTCTCCGTTGTAATGGGATCATCCATGTGAATGCGTCTCCGTCATCTTGAGTCTCCAGGTCTTGCCTTTTGTTCCGGTTTCCTTGAAGCACTGATTATCCGACAGCAATATCTGTTAAATCAGCAACGTCCAACAAACCAATAAGCGTCACGCTACAACCAAGATGTCCAAACAGTAAGCTAAATCGAACATTTTAACGCATTAAACGATATAACACATGAGCAACTTTAGAATTGAGACAGATTCCTTCGGCGAACTCGAACTGCCAGCCGACGCCTTGTACGGCGTACACAGTTTGCGTTCACGCCAGAATTTCGATGTTGGCGGCGAGCCCATTCCGCGTTCGATCAACCACGCCATGGCCACGCTGAAACGCGCTTGCGCCGAGGCCAACCGCAAGCTCGGATTGCTCACAGACGAGAAAGCCGATGCCATCGTCAAAGCCTGCGACACGGTTCGCGCCGGTTCGGCTGATGCGTCCTTTATCGTCGATGTTTTCCAAGCGGGTTCGGGAACCTCAAGCAACATGAACACCAACGAAGTGATCGCCAACCTCGCCTGTGTCGAACTCGGCGGGAAGCCGGGCGAGCGCCAGTTGGTTCATCCTAACGACGACGTGAACAAAGGGCAGTCCACCAATAATATTTTTCCCTCCGGCATCAAAGTGGCCGCGATCGAAGCCGCCGACAAACTGCTCGACGCCGGCGCCGAACTAGCTGCAGACCTCTCGGCCAAGGCGACCGAGTTCAAGGACGTGATTAAAACCGGTCGCACCCACTTGCAGGACGCGGTGCCGGTTACCGTCGGCCAAGGCTTCGCGGCCTACGCGCGTGCGGTCGAAAAATCGCTAGCCCGCGTCGCCGACGCGCGCGCGCGCTGTCTCGAACTCGGCGTTGGCGGCAACGCCATCGGCACGGGCATCAACACCACCGCCGACTACCGCGAAAAAATCATCGCCGAACTCAACGCCTTCACCGGCGAGTCCTACAAAGTCGCCGAGAACGGCATTGAGGTGACGCAATTTCTCACCGACCTCGGCGATCTGAGCAGCGCCGTGCGCCTGCTCGCATTGGATGTCCTGAAAATCTCGAACGACCTCCGGCTGCTCGCCTCCGGACCGAAAACCGGTCTACGCGAACTGGTGCTGCCGCCGGTTGAGCCGGGTTCATCGATCATGCCCGGCAAAATCAATCCGAGCATCGGCGAAGCCGCCAACATGGCCTGCCTGCAAATCGTCGGCAACGACCACGCGGTCAGTGTCGCCTGCGGCGCGGGCCAACTCGAACTCAACACCCACATGCCGCTGATCGGGCTCAACCTGCTGAAGAGCATCGGCATCATGGAGCGCTGCTGCCGCATGCTTGGCAGCAAGTGCGTTCGGGGTATTACCGTAAACGAAGCGGTTTGCCGGACCAACTTTGAGGAAAGCGCTGGACTGGCGACCGTACTCAATCCAAAACTCGGTTACGACGCCGTCTCCAAGCTGGTCAAAGAAGGCCTGAAGACCGGGAAAAATCTCAAGACACTCGTTCTCGAAAAAGACATCATGCCCGAAGACGAACTCGAGGCCCTGCTAGCCAAATCCACTGGACCAACGCTGTAACGGCTTCCTCCCCTCTCTCGCCATGGTCACGTCAATGACAACCGCGCAGACCGAGGGAGTGCTCCTTCTCGCGGTCACGATTGCCCTGCTCGGGCTGCTCGCCCCGTTCTTTATTTGGGTAAACATTCGCGGACTACGCCGTGAAAACCGACGCAACTTGGAACGACTGCAAGGCTCGATAGACGAACTCGTGGCCAGCCAAAAGCGGATCAACAACGTCGTCGAAGCCAGGTCCGACGCGGAACAGCAAAAGAACTAAGGTCAAGTTTTCCAGATCGTTCCAAATCAAAACGTGGAGGGCGAGGGGCCTCCCGAGCCGGTGCGGTTGAGGACGACCGAGATGGTGCCGGATTTGGTTCGGGGCTCGTCCCAGATAGTCTATCGAGCACCGCAGAGATGCCGCGTCTTCCGCGTGTTCCGTGGTCAAACCGCCGAAACACGGCAGGCCGGCGAACACGAACGAAACGTCCCCGACAGACTCTAACGTCCCCGACAGACTCTACCGTCGACGCGGACGCTGCGGCGTCGCCTGCCGCTTCACCGGAGAAACGTCCACATTGTAGGCGTGATCCATGTGGGTCGGAAGGTTGTCGATGACCTTTATGGTTCGACCCGTTCCAGGCAGATTGATCGCGTTGGGCAGCAAGTCCCAGGCCCCTTGGACACCGCGACGCTTATACATTAAGGTGTAGAACCAACCGGGTGTGGTATCCCAAGTGATCAGGTTGCGCTTTTTCACCGGGTCGTTCACGGCAATTAAGGTGGTGTCGTGGCTGGCTTTTACCGGACGGTTACGGCGCCCCTCTCGGGCGCGCCGAGCGGATGCGGCTTGGTCGGACTCCACCCCGCGGGTGGAGTAAAGCGAACGCGTTTCGCCTTCCTTGATCGTGCGGCCTTTGAGGCCACTGATCCGGTTGGTTTGATTTGCCCCGCTACGTGGAGCCATGGTACCGCAACCGCAGAACCACATCGAGCCGATCAGGGCGGCCGCGATGCAGAGTTGCGTTTTCATCGTCCCGGCCCAAAGATACGCGGTGCGATCGGAGGCTCATCTGGAACCGTGACCGAAGGAAGGATCGGCGACGTTTGCAGCGATGTTGAGGGCGGAGGAATGGGGTCCAAAGGCGATACCGGGATGGTCGGAGGGGAAGGAATAGTCGGAGCGGAAGGAATGGTGGTCGCGGAAGGATTGGTGGTCGCGGAAGGATTGGTGGTCGCGGGCATCGCCGGCAATCTTGGTGCCGGACGCGTTAGCGGCGTCGGAATTGTTGTCGCCGCAGGAATGGTCGTCGAGTCGGAAGGGATCGTCGTTGCGGCCGGGATGGGCCTTGAGGATGGGAACGACGAACCAGAGATCGTCGGCAGGGAGGTCGAAGCGGGACTGGCACGGCGGGTAACCGCTGGCTGCGTTTCGATGACCGGGGGACGCAGCCGATCCGGGATGCCGGAGGCGATGGAACTGCCGGACGAGGTGCTTGCGGAATTCATGGTGCTTCCGGAGTTCATAGTGCTTGCCGAAGAACTGAAGCCACCGCCCGAACTGAAGCTGCTGCCACTGCTGCCGACCGAACGCCATTCGCCATCGACTGCAGCGGGCGCGAACCCAGAGTTTGCCGTCGAAGTCGACATGGTGCGCGAACCGAGGCCAGAAGATCCCGAGATCGTGCTGCTCATTGGGATCGTTTCGAGCGTTCCAGAACGAGCCGACTGCGAGCCGGCGCTAGAAGAAAAAGTAGAGCCGCTGGAGGAGAAGGAGGAACCTCCACCGCCAACACTACGCCATTCACCGTCCGGCACAGCGGACGCGGCCGGGCTGGCCGTCACCGATCCGCCCGAAGTCATCGAAGCAGAGGGGAAGGAAGAAACGGAAGAAGACGGGCCGCCAAAGGAAGAGGAAGAGCCGCCGAAGGAAGAGGAAGAGCCGCCAATGGATGACGAGCCACCAAAGGAGGACGTGCCACCGACGCTGCGCCATTGCCCGTCGGCTGGAATCGGTTCAGGAATGGCTGGCGCCGCTGGCATGGCGGGCATGTCCGAGATGGCCGAGCTACTCGAAAAGGTGCTGTCTTGAACAATCGCGCCCGGGTCTGAGCCACCAACGCTGCGCCATTGACCATCCATAATCGGCTCCGCTGGCTGAATCGCCGGAACGGTCGCGGCCGAAGTGGAATGGAAGCCCGGGGCGTGAAACCCTTGGCTGGCATGAGCGCCACCGCCGTGGAACGTGGAACCTTGAACCATGTCGGAGGCACCAATCGCCCCCGTGGTCACGGAGGAATTACCAGTTGCATGGATCGGACGCCATTGACCATCCGGCACAGAACTGGCGCCCATAGAAGTAGTGCCCATAGAAGTAGTGCCCATCGAAACAGATCCGGAATCGTCGACCGAACCTCTTGCCGAACGCATCTCGGAGATCGTCGCTTGCAAGGAACTGGAGACCTGCGAGGCACCGATCGGGAATTGCGGG